>Ga0315280_10000335_pt1 | contig 87184 bp, 91 predicted proteins | sample YL17G06_40_MG_FD_203697 | JGI IMG/M metagenome (GOLD analysis project Ga0315280, IMG submission 203697) | Sediment microbial communities from Yellowstone Lake, YNP, Wyoming, USA - YL17G06_40 | ecosystem: Environmental > Aquatic > Freshwater > Lake > Sediment | place: USA: Wyoming | collected...
GCCTATTAAAAGGGAACGTGAGCTGGGTTTAGACCGTCGTGAGACAGGTCGGACTTTATCTGCTGGGAGTGTTGGCTGCCTGAGGGGAAAGGGTCCCCAGTACGAGAGGAACGGGACGCTGTGGCCTCTAGTTTACCGGTTGTCCGACAGGGCAAACGCCGGGCAGCCACGCCGCTGAGGATAAGGGCTGAAAGCATCTAAGCCCGAAGCCTCTCCTGAAAATAGGCAGCCGTTTCCCCATGCGGGAACGAAGGCTCCCATAAAAGATGGGTTTGATGGAGCCGGGGTGTACGCCGGAAGACTTCGGTCGACCGGTTCAGCCTGCGGCTTCCAACCGCCTGAGGTGTTGGGTCTTAGGATGGTGTCTGGACGATATATGATGGTGAAAACGCTAGGTGTGGTTGAGAGTGGCCTGTGCATGGCTCCTTCTAGCCTGTCTGTAGGTTTGTTGGGTGCGGAATCTGGTTTGTTTAACAACAATTGGAGTGTGTAAGGTGGCATGGTGGAAGGAAAAAAGGAGAGAAGAGTTGGCGTTGGGTGTTTTGTTGGTTATGCTGGTAGGGCGAAGGCGATCAGGGTGCGTTCAGCCACGAGACCGTCAGAGCCAGCGTTGTAGGTTCTCCATTGAATCTTTATGGTGTAGAAGCCGGCACCCAGGTTTGCGTAGAAGTTGAAGCCTTTGCACTCGCCCCATGTGATGTTGGAACTGGCAAGCTGTATGTACGTGGTCTTGGGCTCAAGCTCTATCTGGTTGGCGAACGCTTTTATGGCTAGGAAATTGCTCGGGGGATAGACATACGCCTCGGCGCTGAACATAACCACCACTGTGCTGGCTCTTTGCAACGTTATGTTCACGGTCATGTCGGGCATGTCAGTGTAAGTAATCGAATCTGTCGTTACACTGTCGTTGCTGCTTGTTACGGCGTAGGGGATTGCTCCTGCAGCCAGCTTGGTGTTGGTGACTGCGCCGTCTGCGATGGTTATGGTGGTGACTGCTCCGTTGGCGAGGTCTGCGGTGGTTATTGTTCCGTCGAGTATTTTCGCTGTCGTCACGCTGTTGTCTCCGAGTTTGATTTGAACTACGGCGTTGTCGGCGATGTTGTCGGTGGTGATCGCACCGTCGGCGATTTTTTCGGTTGTGATGTTGCCGTCTGCGATTTTGACGCTTATTATTGAGCCGTCGGCGATGTCAATGGCGGTTAGTGTTCCGTCCAGGATTTTCGCTGAAGTGACTGATCCGTCGGCTAGTTTGGTTGTGATGATGGCGCTGTCGCTTATTTGACCGGTTTGGATTGGGAAGATGGTTGGGCCGACGTAGACGAGTGCTAGTGTGGTGATGAGCGAGAGAACCCATGTGATGACTATTACTGGAATCATTTTTTTCATGGGAGTTGACGTTTGAGACATTTTGTTCACTTCTCCTTGATTTGATGTCGGATAAGTCTGGACGGTTTGTTTAAAATCCTTGCGCCTTGTCTTCTGCAGGTTTGTTGGGCTGCAAAATCCATTTGTTATTCAAAAGTCGGAGTGCAATTCTCTGGGTCTATAGAAAGATCATTTGGTTGTGCATTTGTTCTTTGGGGGATTTTCATCATCTGCTTTTTCGGCTTTTGGAAAGCTGCTGAATGAATTGTTTGTCTTGTCGGATTTTCTTGTCCAGTTCTGCTCTGTTCTCGTAATAGTAGGATAGTGCGTCGTGGATTTGTTCCAGTTTTAGGTGAGGGTGGGAGCCTATGATTTCGTCTGGTTAATGGTTGAGGTATTCGTATTCGATAGCTATGTCCACGATTCTTATTCTGGTTCCCTTTATGAATGGGGAACCGTTGCAGATCTTGGGGTTAATTTCAACGTAGGGCTGTTTTGCTTTGGCTTCCTGCAATGGCTTGACACTTCTTTGATGATCATGTTTGTTTGGCTGTTCTTAACTCTTATCATGATGATAATCTGCCATTAATAGAGTCAGCTTGTATTCTTTCCTGCACGTTTTCCTTTTAGCAGGTCTTGTTGCGTTTTTTCGCAGCGGTGATACCAGAATACTTCGTAGTCTTTCTGGGGTATTACTCTGTCTTTCAGATCTGCTATCGTTCGGATTTGCTCTTTCTTGCACCATGCTGCGCAGATTTTGTATTCGTCCCAGTCGAGTTCTTCGTCTTCCCAGTACACGGGAACTTCGGAGAGGTTTTGTAAGAAAGCCGCAAACGCTCTGGTGTGACCGTCGACGAAGATGGTTTGTTTTCCGAGTTTTTTGATGGGTATGGGTTCGATTGATTCGGGTTTGTTGGGGTTGAACGTTTTCATCGTCTCGGATAGTTTCTCGGAGCTTATGTACAGTTGCGTAGGCTGTATCTCGCTGAGTTTCATCATGAACGTCTTAGTCATCAGGGAGCACATTCATGGTCATTAGAAATTCGAGATATATAGATGTATGTTCAGAGAAAATGGCAGTTTGCGGGGGCAATTAGAGGAAAGACTTGGTTTTGCCGTGAGGCTTGCAGAGAAGCTTACTATCGTAAACGCCACAAAAAAGAACGTGAAGAGTTCGAACTGAAATGACTGACGACACAAGATGCAGAAAGTCTATTTTGAGCGATGCCATCCATATTCATCGTAAATCTTCTTGCCTTTTTCGGATAATAGAAAATCAATGAATTTCTTGGCTAATTCCTTGTTCTTGGAGAAGGCTATTACACCTATTGCTGTGCTTCTGTGCACCTGAAGGTCTTTCGACAACTCTATAATATCCATGGTTTGCATGTTCAAGTTCTTGAAGGCATCCCATCCTAGAATTGCATCCACTTTTTTCTTGTTGATAAAAGACATTAACTCCCCGCATCCATCGGCGTAAGCAATCGTGTTCTTTCTGATTTGTTCAGCAAATCCCGCTTTAGTTGCCAAATCATCCCAGACTCCCGTCAAGCAACCGCTTACAGAAACACCAACGTGCATTCCTTCTTTTGCCAAATCGGACATTGACCTTATCTTTTTCGGATTTCCAGTTTGCACAAGAATCGCAGAGGTTCTTGAACCGAGGCTTCTTCTTGTTTCTTTAAGAACTAATCCTTTCAACTGTGCATGGTCAAGTATGAACTCTGAACCACAAGTTAACAAGTCGCCTTCTTTGGTTTCTGCGATTTCTTCTATAAGGTTTTCAGCTTTTCCGACAGTAAACTCAAATTCTGTTCCGAATTTTGCTTTGAACTCTTCTGCACATTTCTTTATGGGGGGTGCTACTGCACCAGCGGAAAAAACGTGGAGATGGTTTTGTTTCGACATATTCTTTCCCCACACCAACTGCCTGTATGGATATTTAACTTTGCATTTCTTTGATTTTCTCTTCGACTGCCTTAAGCTCCCTCTTCAGTTCTTCTGCGTAGTTCTTTAGTTTCTCAGTCTTCTCAGCTTTGGTAAGGAAGCGTCTTCTGTAACCTTGCTCATGTCCATGCATACCGCACGCACAATAGTTATCATGTCTCCCATGATGCAGAGGACGACCACATTCATCGTTCATGTGTTTGTTTCACCTCACTTTTCGTCTAACTATAAAAAGTAAAGTATTTAAACTATCAAGTTTATAGCGTGATAGTTGCTATTGACAACGAAAGTGACGGGTATGCAGAACAAAAATGAAGCGGTTTGTTATTGTCCGCTTGAAGGAGTCATAGACGTGATTAGCAAGAAATGGGCACTTCTTATCATAAACGCAATCGGGAATTACGGTAGCCTCAGATTCAACCGGCTCATAGAAGAACTGCATGGCATAAGTCCCAAAACTCTTGCAGACACGCTGAAACAACTTCAAAATGAACAGTTGCTCAAAAGAGAGTCATTCGCTGAAATCCCACCTCGCGTTGAATACTCATTGACAGAAGACGGACAAGGGCTAAGACAAGCCGTTATGCCTATCCTAAAATGGGCGGCAACGAGGCAAGGCTCAAAGAGGAGGTGCTCCTTAGCCTACAGAAAAATGCCTGCACACAGGATAAAAGATAAAGCCACTCAAGAAAGCACGAAGAAATAGAAGATGCCTCTATCACTCTTTTTTTGAGCCTTTGGTTTTGCGGAAAAGTTATAGCTGAACCGAGGAAATAACCGTATGAAGTAAATCGAGGACGAAATAAATGAACTCGCTGACGGATGGGAGAATACAAAGCGGAGTTTGTACATGAAAAATGATGAGATTGCCAATCCAGATTGAAGCGATTTTGTTCAAGAGAACTGATGGGAAAATTCAGTATCTAATTCTGAAAAGACATCCTCCAAAGAGCCATCCAGAAATAGGGCAATTCTGGCAACCGATTACTGGGGGCTTAGAAAAAGGAGAAACCAAAATGGAAGCTTTAAAGCGAGAAATCAGAGAAGAAACTGGAATAAAGAACATTATCAAGATAATAGAAGATGTTCACTATTATGAACCTATCGACCTTCCTCTCATTGAGTATCTCAATAGACACGGGCATGTATGCAAGTATTTGAAAGCATACGTATTCGGTGTGGAAGTGTCTTCAGACGAGGAAGTTGTTCTGGATGGAAAGGAACATTCTGAATTCAAATGGTGTAGTTTTCAAGAAGCTCTGAGACTAGTTGAAGGGACATGTTATAATCATAGAGACTCTTTTAGAAAGCTGAATGAAATTGTTGCGAAGTAAGCAAAGACATTTAGTACAATAATCCTTGTATTCAATTTCTTGAAGGGTTTTCCACATTTCTGGCATCTTAAGGGTTTGGTGCTGTTCATTTTGCATCACTAGAAGTATTCTCTATCAGTCTTTTTGAGCCAGTTTGACCGTTGGTTCTTGTAGAAAGCGGGAAATCAGACGTAGGATGTCCGTTGTCGGGAGATATCTCATCTGTTTTCGAAAACAGTAACAATAGGTGTTTGGAAGATGCGTTTTCGTCTGGTTAATCTGGCACTGTTCGTGATTTTCCAATCGTTTAGCCTAGTATGATTTTGGCAGCCCTAGTACGTGTTGTCCTATGAACGCCAGTGCCATCTGATGCGTTACTGGCGCTAATCGTACAAGGTTTATTTCTCTCCACCACCGTTCCACATCGTACTCCACCGCGTACCCATAACCGCCAAAAGTCTGCATCGCATGATAAACTGCCTGAATCCCCGCGTCCACAGCAGCAACCTTCGCCATGTTACAGTCAGCACCGCACTCCAGCCCCTTATCGTAAAGCACAGCCGCCTTATAATTCAAAAGCCTAGCCGCCTCAATCTTCGCTTTCGCATCCGCCAACGGAAACTGCAAACCCTGATACGAACCAATGGGCACATCAAACACCTTACGCTCCTTCGCATAATCAACCGCCTTCCCAATCGCCAACAACCCAAGCCCACACGAAGCCGCACTAAAACTCATGCGCTCAGGGTTCAGCGTGTCCAACACAGAATACCAACCCTTATCCACCTCGCCCAACAAATTCTCCGCCGGAACCCGCAAGTTCTCGATGTACATCTCAAAAGTCTTCGAATAGTTAATTCCATGCTTCTCAATCGGAATAATCTCCACCGCCGGATCAGGCAAATCCACAACAAACAGACTCAAACCCAAGGTCCGCTTGGCAACCTTATCCAAAGGCGTCGTCCGAGTAACCAGCAAGGCGCCTTTCGCACGGTCAGCCCCTGAAATAAACATCTTCTGACCACTAACACGATAGCTGTCCCCGTCTTTCACCGCCATCGTCTTCACGTTCAACGTGTTCGTCCCAGCATCAGGCTCAGTCAAAGCCAAACAAAACTCCAGTCCTTTGGCAATCTGTGGCAAATACTTCTCCTTCTGCGCTTCATTACCATGCTTAGAAATCGACAAGCCGCCAAAAACGCTGCTCAAACAGAGGAACCATTCTCCAGCCAATCCGCAACCTTCAGAAACGAGCGTTTCCATAGCCAGAACCATCTCGAACATTCCCAAACCGCCACCGCCGTACTTCTCAGGAACAACAATGCCCGTGAAACCCGCTTCAATCAGGCTTTTCCAGAAGTCCTCGGGAAACTCATGTTTCTTGTCTTTCTCGCGCCAATATTCCGGACCGAAATCATGCGCAATGTCAGCGGCTGTCTGAACTATCATTTTCTGTTCGGCTGTCAGCTCAAAATCCAACGCAACCACCAGTTATGGGCTTAAAGCTTCCATGCAATTTTAAACTTTCGCCCGAAACCCCGGAAGAAGAATGAACGATTGTCAACAACAGAGAATGATTAGGAGCCTTATCCTGCTATGAGGCCGCCGATCAGACCCCCGATGACGGCGACTATCGCCCCAAAAGCTGCTAGGATGAGTGCAACAATCCCGGCGATTAGTCCCGCTAAGAACCCGACCAACCCGCCGAGTATTCCTCCTAGAAGCCCGCCAACGGCCACCGCTCCGATGATGATTAGTATCGCAGAGATGATTCCTCCGAAAATCCCCGCCAAAAAGCCAGCTAATGCTCCTCTGCCTATGCCTCTAGCAATCAAGCCTGCCACGAGTCCGCCGACAAAGTGTCCGATTACGGGAAGCGCCCACCCTGTAACAGCAATAATCAGAAAACCCACGAAGGCTCCAAGCCACAAATTACCGCGTGAACCTGCCAAGCTATGCACCACGTCATCTACAGCATCGTTACTTAGATAAGTTTTTTGCACAACGTTTCTGCCTTGCCTAGTCAAAAGATGTGAATTCTTATATTAACCCACGTTAAAATATACAATCGCTCCCGGTCGATTTATCGGAAAGTGCGCCAGGATGAGAAAAACAATATTCCGAAAGCTCGAAGCGCAAGGACTCATCGCCAATTATAACCATTACCGCAAGAATCTGCCGCCCAAACTGCCCGATAGAGTGTTCATCTGGGACGAGACCCTCCGCGAAGGCGTCCAAACCCCAACCGTGTTCTTGACCTACGTGGAAAAGGTAAAGCTCGCCAAGATGATGGATGAGATGGGCGTTTCATTAATAACCGTCGGGTTCCCCGCCCTCTCGGAAGAAGAAAAGAACGACGTGAGAAAAATCGCGAACGAAACCTTCCAGCAAGCACGTCTCGCCGCCAGCGCCCGCATCGACAAAACCGACATCGACGCCTGCCTCGAAAGCGGAATAAAAGAGCTCCTGATAATGGCACCGTTCAACGGACTCAACCGCCAATACAGACTGAAAATGACCAAAGAACAGGTGCTGGACAAAACCGTCGAATCCGTCGAATACGCCAAGAAACACGGCACAACCGTCAATTTCGTCTTGGAAGACGCCTCAAAGACCCCGATTGAAGAAATCATCCAGATTTTCGAAACCGCCACCAAAGCCGGAGCAGACCGCCTAGTCATCGCCGACACCAGCGGCTTTCTCCGACCACTCTCCACGCGATATCTCGTTTCCCACGTGAGAGACGGACTGTCTGAACGCTTGAAGAAGCCCATTTCACTGATGGTCCACTGCCACAACGATTTCGGATTAGCCACAGCCAACAGCCTCGCCGCCGTAGAAGAGGGCGTTGCTTACGTGCACACGTGCATAGCCGGGTTCGGCGAAAGGGCAGGCGTGGCACCTCTGGAGGAGGTTGTGACGGCGCTTGAGCTTCTCTACGACATCGACACCGGCGTGGACATGAAGAAGCTTTACAGACTTTCACAGTTGGCTGAGAAAAGCTTTGCGCTTCCCATTCAGTACCACAAGCCGATCGTGGGCGAGAACGCTTTCTCCTATGAAGTGGACGAACACATCCATGCGATGCTGGCGCACCCGCTGATTTACGAGCCGTTTCCGCCGGAGATGCTGGAGAGAACGACGACGTTCTACTTCGGCAGGTACACTGGAAGGCACTTGGTCGAGAACCGTTTAGCATCTGCGGAGATCAAGGCTTCATCGTGGCAGGTGGACGAGATCGTGCGGAAAATACGAAGCATGCAGGAAAGCATGGACAAGGGCGGCATACAGATGACGTTCTACCAGATAAAGAAGCTCATGAGAGACCTCCGAAGAGGAATAACCGAGGAAGACTTCTGGAAAATCGTCGAACAAGTCACAAAAGAGAAACCAAGACTTCCCCTTCCGGCACCTTCCGTATGACACGGCTACTGTTCTTTCTGGAGTTCCGGCAAGATCTTCACGAAGTAGTCGAGCGACTCCGGGTTGACCAAAGCCTCTCTGTTCTGAACAGGGTTGCCATGGATGACGTTCCAGACTGCTATCTCCACTTTTTTCATGTTGAACGTGTAGGGAAGGTCCGGCACCTGAACGATCAGCGCGGGAACGTGTCTTGGGGAAGCGTTTTCTCGTAGGTTTTTCTTTATCTTTTCCTTCAAAGCTTCTGTTAGGCTGTGTCCCTGTGCGAGCTTGACGAACAGTATGATGCGTTGGTCTCCCTTCCAGTTCTGTCCAACCGCGAGGCTGTCGGCTATTTCTGGGAGTTTCTCGACGACGTTGTAGATTTCAGCCGTGCCTATGCGTACGCCTGAAGGCTTTAGTATGGCGTCGCTGCGTCCAAGGTGCGTCACTCCGCCCGTTCGGCTGTGGATTATTATGTAGTCGCCGTGGCGCCAGACATGCTTGCCAAGATAGAACCTGAAGTAAGCATCCAAATATTTTTCGCCAGTTGGGTCGTTCCAAAAGTACAAGGGCATCGACGGTGCCGGAGCCTCGCAGACCAGTTCGCCCCGCCTGTCAAACACAGGGTTGCCGTTCTCGTCATAAGCCTTAATCTTCATTCCTAGGGCTGGAGCTTGCAGTTCGCCCGCGTATACTGGCAGCGTTGGGCTTCCCGCCGTGAAGCAGCCGTTGATGTCCGTTCCGCCAGCGATGGAGTTGAAATGCAAATCGCTTTTGATGGCTTCGTAGACGTACTCGAACCCTTCTGCAGAGAGTGGCGAGCCAGTCTGAGAGACTTCTCGCAAAGACGACAAGTCGTAGTGTTCTTTGGGTCTGAATCCTTGGCTTCTGAGGTAGTTTATGTAGCTGGCGCTGCAGCCGAAAATCGTAATCTTCTCATTTTCGACGAGCTTCCACATGGCGCCCAAATCGGGATAGTTGGGATTCCCGTCGTACAGCACGATGGTGGCGCCCACCGCTAGGGAGCTCATGAGCCAGTTCCACATCATCCAGCTGCAGCTCGTGATGTACATTATCGTGTCTTCGCGTTTCAGGTCTGTATGCAGAATGAGCTCCTTCAAGTGGTTTATGAGCACTCCTCCCGCGCTCTGCACCATGCATTTGGGCTTGCCCGTGGTTCCTGAGGAGAACATAACGTAGCCGGGATGGTTGAAGGGCAACTGTTCAAACGGTATCTCCGATTGTTTTTCGCTCGCCAGAAATTCTTCGTACTGGGCGGCGTGTGGGATAGTGTTGATTCTGGGTTTCTCCTTCAAGAACGGGACTACCACGACTTTTTCCAGCGAAGGGATGTTATTGGCGATTGCTTCGGCGTTTGGAAGTGTGTCGAACTCTTTCCCCTTGTAGGAGTATCCGTCGGTAGTGAACAACACTTTAGGCTGTATCTGTCCAAGACGGTCCAAGGTTACGGAGGCGCCGAGGTCGACGCCGCACGAAGCCCATGCAGCTCCGATGCTCGTGACTGCAAGCATGGCAGTCGCCGTTTCGGCAAGGTTGGGCATGTAGGCAACGACTCTGTCTCCGGGAACTACTCCAGTTTCGCGCAGGGCGCTCGCCAGGCGTGCCACGTGATTGTACAATTGCGCGTAGGTGGTTGTGGCGGTTCTCTGGTTCTCTCCCTTGAAAACGAACGCTGGGCTATTGTCCCTGTACCTCAGAAGGTTCTCGGCGAAGTTCAGCCTTGCCCCCTCGAACCAGTTTGCTCCGGGAAACTTGGTCAAGTGGTCGACGACCTGGTCGTACTTGCGGGAGAATATGATTGGGGCGAAATCCCACATTGACGCCCAGAAATCTACTATGTTCTCGATTGACCAGTTGTACAGTTGAAAATAGGAGTCGATGCTTAAGCCGTGTTTTTCATTTACAAAATCGATGAATCTGGTCATGTTGGCTTGTCGTATGACGTTTTCGGAAGGTTTCCAGAGGAGCTTTCCAGCGGGCATTGTTCACTCGCCTAGATTCAGCGCGTTTCATGAGGTTTTACGGTTTAGGATTTGGCTTTCGGAATGTATATGCCGTAGGGGTCTATCTGTCTCAGGAGCTTAAGTTCTTCGTGAGTCGGCGGCTCCGTCGTAGGCACCTTCTCGGGCACGATTAGATCGCAGCCTGTGTTTTCGACGACTTGCTGGACTGAAACTCCCGGGTGTACCGTTGCCAGTCTCAATCGCTTGGTTTCAGGGTCAAAATCCAACTGGCAGAGGTTTGTGACGACGAGGGATGGTCCTCCGCCTCGCAAGCCGGCTTTTTCTCTAGCGTTAGGTCCGTCTAGGAAGCCTGGGCTCGTCGTGTAGTCGAGTTTCTTGACGAGTTTTCTTTTCTCATGGGTCATCAGGATGACTATGCGTTTGGCTGAGGAGACGATGTCGTTTCCCCCTCCGCTTCCGGGGAGTCTCACGGTTGGGTTTTCGAAGTTGCCTATCCACGTGGTGTTTATGTTCCCATGTTCGTCGATTTGGGCTGCACCCACAAAGCCCACGTCCACGTGTCCGCCTTGAAGCATCAAGCCTAACGTTTCGATTAGGCCTATGGCTCCTGAGGCGCGGTATCCGAGTCTTGAGTCGGCTATGGATAGGGCGATGTCTATGGCGTTTGAGTCGATGAACCCTGCCTCATAGACGATTTTTGCTTCTGGAGCATGAGTTTTCTTGGCAAGCATCGCCGCTATCATCGGCAGTCCTGTGCCTATGAATACGACTTCATGGTTTTTTATGGCTCTGGCTCCGCATACTGCCATGAGTTCGAGAGTCGTGAATTCTCCGGGTTGTGCATATTTTTTCTTCATGTTTCTCGTTTCTCCTTTTAGTATGGGAAGGGTTTCTTGGCTTTGAGTTTCTGCAACCGTCCCTCTCCGATCTTCTTAAGGAACTCTTTGTGGCTGTCTACGCCTGTTATGTATTCTTGACAGTATTTTTGCCATCCTTCCTCGGTCTTGCATTGCTCGTAGTACATTCGCACGTGCTCCATGTCATAGTCGTAGTAGTTGTAAACCATCATCGGATAAGAACCCCATGGGCACTCAACGACGTGAGTCACGTAAATGTTCGGTATGGCGGTTTGGTCTGGCTGAGAACGAATGAACTCTGAGTCAACAATCTCCTCAGCCAACACGATTATCTTCTTGCCAGCCCTTCCGCCTTCCACATCCTCGCCTTTGATACCGTCTATCTGCACATTTCCCTCTCTGTCCACCCGTGAAGCGTGAACAATGCTGAAGTCCGGACGGACAGAAGGGACAAGAACGACTTTTTCTCCCGTGAAAGGACATGCTATGACTTCGGCTTTTTTGGGTCTAAACCTCTTCTTCGCCAGCATGTCCGTGCCCAACATGCTTTTCAACGGCATGAACGGAACGCCCAACGCGCCGCCCAAGAAGCGCAATGCCATGGCAAGGTTCGTGTAGTCCTCGATTTGGATGGCGCCTTCGCGGATTCTCCTCTGGATGTTCGGGGCTAAACCGATTCCCTCAATGGCGAAAAACGCCAGTTCGAAACGGGAAACAACGTAGGCACCTGACAGTATGTCAATGTCCATTTCGGAACCGCACGTGTAAATGGTCAGATTCCGCTTCTTCTGTCTGACAAGCTCGTGGGCAAACGCCATGGGTGGACGCTGAAAACCGAAGCCGCCCCAGAAAAGATGCGCACCGTCGTTGACTAGTTTAACGGCTTCTTGAAGAGTTATTCTTTTATCCTCTACGGGAGCCTCCCCCAAACTCTCACCAGCCAGTTTGGGTGTGCATTAGGATTACCCCACACATAGATTTTTCGACGAAAAAACAAGCATGCTTCCAAGCAGAATACCATATGTCACTTTGGAAACAAAGATAGAATGTTGTTGATGCGGTTTCGTAGTATTATCGTGTTCTGTCTGTCAGCGTGAACTGGGTTTTCCCTGTTGTGGCGGCATGAACAGGATGATTTTGATCGTGTTGCTTCCTTCGAACGGCGTTCCATCATTCAACTTACCAGTCACTGTCAGAATCGCGTTTCCGAACTTGCCCTCTGTTATCCCCGCATTGGGTAGGATGAATGAGATGACTTGGCTTCTGCTGAACTTAATCATCAAGTCTGGAATGGTGTCGTTGTCATAGTCTCCAATGGAAACCGGCCTAGATTCCGCTGGAATCGTGCCGTTCAGCATTATCGAGGAAACATTGATATCGCTCACATTGTAGCCCTCTGGAAGTTCGATATAGGCGGTTATCCACATTCCTTGGCTGCGCAGATTCAACGCGTCGGGGTCGATATCCACTGTCGCTTCGACCGGCGGCACTTCAACTACGCCGAAGGTGAAATCATCGATGTCGCTTCCATCATCACCGGCCCAGAAATGCACGTAGGCAATGTTGGGCAACGGTCGCATGATCGAAATGATGTTGAAGTTCAAATCGGGAGTGACAAGCTGCACAGATGCTAATGGCTTTCCGTCCTTGTCGAACGCTGTGAGGTTTCCAGCTATCGAGCCAATTTCCGTGTCCCCGACTTTGATGCTCACGAAGTTGACCGGCATTGTAAACGAGGCTATGAAGTTAGTGAAGTTGTACGGAGCGACGACGGGATTAGGAGTGAGAGCACCAACGTTCGGCTTAGAATAGTTCGACGTGACCGCGGCGAAGCTCGGCTCGACCTCTGACAAGTTATATACTCTGAACGGCGTGAACGTGACGTTCCACTCGGCAAACTGGTCAGTGATAACCGTCATCGACGGTATCGCGGTCCCGTTTGGCAAGTTGTCAAACGTCACCACGTTAAGCGATGAAGCGGTAGTCATCTGGATGTGAGGTGGCGATACGACTAGTGTCGACAGCGTCGCTAGGAGCGCAAGTACCATCAAGATTAAACTTTTCATCTTTTTCCTTCTCCTAAATGCTAACCTGAATATTGTGAGTTAACCTAAATTTGAACTTTACCAGAACTCAGTTATAGAAGATAGTTCTATCATCTACGAAGCAGAAAACTATGGATAACGCAACAGTAAGCTCCTCAAGACTCATCGCCATGCTCAAGACCCAGTTCCTGCTCGACAAGACGAACCTCATCATCCGTCAAAACTCTTGGAAAGTTGTAGATAGGGCCGCTTGGCTTCTCATTGTAGTAAGGACGGTTGCAGTCGGGGCAGCCTGAAGTGAGAAAAGGCTCACTTTCCCCAATGGTTTGAATCAATGTCTGCCTCTTGACACCGAAACCAGTCAAGTTTCCCTCGCCATCAAACACCATATCCTCAAACCTTGCCAGTCCCAACACAATCAACTGTCTCGCAACTTGAACCCGCCTGTACTTCTGAACCGGCGGCGGACTCACGCTCTCCAGTGCTGTTCCACGAATCGGAGTGAAAGCAAAAAGCGCCGGCAACACTCCCATATCCACACATCGCCGAATAGTTTGAACCATCTGCTTCTCTGACTCTCCCAAGCCGACAATCAAATGCGTGCTGACCATGCCCTTCCCAAAAATTTCGACAGCCTCAGCTAACAGCTCAAACTGCTCCTTCCACTTGTACGGACCACCCACATACGCGCCCTTGACTTTGTCAAAAATGTCTTCAGTTACAGCATCCAAGGGAATGCCGATTCTTTCAGCGCCCGCCCGAGCTAACTGCTTCATCCTTTCTCTGTTCAAGGGTTGGCAAGAAACAGAAGCCGGAATGTTTGCCTTCTCATGAATTGCCCGCAGCAGAGCCACCAGATGCGCGAACACTTCGGGGTAATTCAATGCTTGGATGCAGACACGTCGTATCGTGCCTTCTCCGGCGGCGTTCGTAATCGCTTCAAGCACGTCATCAGTGGCGAAGTCCGGCCAAGAAACCCTCGAAAGCATGTCTGCCCTAGCGTGGCTTTCTCGGGCTTGTGGACAGAAACCGCAGTTCGCGACGCACTTGCCGGGTCTGTAAGTCATCAAGTAGGCGGTTGTTGGCGCCGCATTGAGCTTTCCCTTCAAAAGCCCCAGAACGATGGCGGAGCCTAATGAAGCGCGGATTCTTTCTGGCAACTTTCCCTCATCGGCGGACAATTCGGGCAACTCTATGTTCGGGTATTTTCCGCTTCGGCTGTATATGTTTTCCTACTAATGATTTTGAATTCACAAACCATTTATCAAACCAGCGCAGACCGAAAGGACGGGCGCAAATACATGCGAAGGTCAAAGCTCGAATCCTACGAGGCAATATTAGAAGTGCTCGTCCAAAAACCCTCAACCGCCGACAGCATAGCCTTCGAAACCAGTATGGACTGCAAAGCCACAGACCGCTACATAGACTTCCTCATCAAGAACGGACTCGTCGAAGAAAGACACTCGGAAAGCAAGATGCTCTACGCAGTAACCGAGAGAGGCGTAGCCGTCTTCAAAGCCCTAAACTTCCAGAAATACCTTGAAAAAGTCACCAAATCCCTCATGGCTATGGAAGAAGCACTGCAGATAATGCCCACAATAACAAAGCGAACGGGCCAGCAAGAAGAGAACGGAACCGAATAGGCGCCGTTTGTCTCGCGGACGCGAGGGTTGAACGAAAACATTTAAACAAACCTCTGAGCATTCGCAATGGAGAAAAGATGATCCGACCTTCGCTCGAAACCGTCTGGAACATGAATCAGAAGGAATTTCTGGATTTTCTAGACAGTGAAGACCGTCATAAACCGCGGAATATTCGCTTCTACGCTCCCAGCTTCATGTACTACAAGACAAGCTACTTCTGCTCGTCGCCGAAAGACTTCCCCACCATATCAGTCACGGGCGCAGGCTGCGCTCTCAAATGCAAACACTGTGGCGGGTTAGTCCTTGAAACGATGTACCCCGCCACCACGCCAGAAACGCTGTTTCAATTGTGCACGAAGCTGAAGCGTGAAGGCGCGTTGGGCTGTCTCATAAGCGGCGGATGCCAGCTAGACGGTTCCGTGCCGCTCGAAAAGTTCGCCGATGTCATTGCGAAGGTTAAGCGTGAACTAGGTCTCACGGTCATCGTTCACACCGGAATAATAGACCCTGACACCGCGAGGCTGCTCAAGGAAGGCGGCGTCGATTCTGCCCTCATAGACATCATAGGCTCGGACGAAACCATAAGGGAAATCTACAACCTCGACATCACGACAAAAGACCACGAGCGTTCCCTGAAAGCATTGAACGATTCCGGCATCGCCTTCGTGCCGCACGTCATCGTAGGCCTTCACTATGGGCATTTGAAGGGCGAACTCAACGCTCTAAAGATGATTTCAAACTATAAGCCTTCAGCCCTAGTGACAATCGCTTTCATGCCCATCCACAAGACAGAAATGGAAAAAGTTCAGCCCCCCGAGCCGGAGGACATAGCCAAAACCATAAAAACCGCGAGGATAATGTTTCCCCTCACCCCTCTAGTGCTCGGGTGTATGCGACCGAAGGGGCGTCACAGAGACAAGACAGACATCTTAGCCATAAGAGCGGGCGTGGATGCCATCGCGTTCCCAGCGGAAGAGGCGATAAAATACGCGCAGAATCAGGGACACAAAATCGCGTTTTCCTCGTTCTGCTGCTCGCAAATCTACGCTGACATCAGAGGTTTAGCGGTTTCTGAAGAGTGAACCCTTCGCGGTGTCCATCATGCCGTCTTTCAGCTTCGAGAATTGAGCGCTGATTCTTCTGGCGTCTTTCTTTGACATTCCTTGGCGGACTAGCTGTTTTTCAAAGGCTTTTCTTGCGCTGCGCACTTTCCAGCTCAGCATGACATACAGAACGAAGAGGCTCAGAAGTAGCCGGGTCAAATAGATAAACGACATGACTGCGGTTTGGATTTTCATCTTTGAATCTTCCAAGCGGAAGCCAGTCTTACTCTTCCTCTTCTTCTTTTTCGCCTACGTGTTTTTCAGCGAGCTTCTCCTTTATCTTCCGGGAGATTTCTTCGCCTATCTCGTCGCTCTTGCCTTTTCCGCCTGCTGACCTTTTCATTATATCGCTGAGGCTCGTGAAGACGGATACGTAGTTTTCTGTCATTTTGACGGCTGCTTCCTCCGGCATGCCCGCTTCTTTCAGTTGCTTGTAGAAGGCTGCGGCGGCTTTGCCCATGTCTCTTCCTGCTTCTTCGGAGAACACGCTGCTGAGGATATTTCTTATCATCGTTGGAACTTCTTTCGAAACCACGTTGAGGACTTCCCGTAGTTCTTCAACGTCCTCCTTGCCAGAGCCTAAACTCACTTTGATCGTCGAGCCTTTCTTCTTCTCTTTCTCTTCACCCATCCGATTTCACCTCCATCCCCATTCCGACTTCGACGCAGTCAACGATTTTGCACATCCTAACTCATCTACGTAACATATGCCGTGGTCATGGCTGTTATACATTCTGGGAAAAAGTGACCACCGTAGCGTTCACTCCGCAAGCTCGTAAGCGTTCCCAAACCCGCCAACACGCCTCACCACGCCCTCCTTTTCGAGTCGTTGCAGCCGGCTTCTGACGATTCTCCTCGATGCCTTTCCACGCATTCTCTGAACCTGTCGCGTTATCGCTGAAACGTTCAGCCTCTTCTGCAGAGCAAGCGCTTGGATGATGCATCTTGAAATGTCATTCTGTGCAATCCAGGTTTTCTTCAGGTGCTTTTCGGCTACGGTGAGCCGTTTCGCCACTTCTAAGGGTTCGCCGTACAAGCCTATGCCCATGCGGCTGATGCGGAGATACGGTGCCAGCCCAGCGTAGTCTGGGTTGTTGATTATGAACGCTTCGAGGGTTTCGAGTCTCTTCATGATCACGTCGAGCTTTCTACTTAGATCCTCGATACCCGACCTTTCGTTAGTCTCCTTCTTGTTCTTGCGAGCCATTCTTCCACAACATCATCAGGGCACAAGCAGCGTTCTATAAGCATCTACGTCTTGAACGGTTTTAAATAACTTTAATCATGCGCCGAAAGAAGACTTCATCTACAATCATCGTTTCCTCCGAGTTAACGATTTTAGATGCGAACCTACCACTTACTTTGCGAGATGTGCCACTTCCAGATGAGCACAGACAACGAAAAGCCCGCAGGTTCAAGCCCCGAAGACGTAAGCAGGAAACTAGACTTGATAATAAAGCGCCTGGACGCTCTTGAGCAGTTGATTGCTAAGAAACCCGAATACGAAGGTTTGGCGATTCCGTTGCGGCTGACGAAAATGGGACTCGGACTGTACGAAGAACCGTTGAGGTTTGCTTCCGAGCTTAAGCTGGAAGATGCCATAAGCACAGCGCAAGTATCGTCTGCGGGCGTGCAAGCGAACCTGGTTCTTAGAGCCAAAGAGGTGAGGGTTGGTGAGCGTTTCACTCTTGAGTTGGAGATAGTCAACAGAGGTGTCGCTGCTGTGCAGCTAACGAAAGTTGAGACCCTGTTTCCCGAAGGGTTCAAGCTTGTCAGAGGACCCAAGGCTTATCGCGTGGAAGGCACGCATGTCAACCTGCATGGAAAACTACTTGAGCCCCTCAACAAGGCAGAGGTGAAACTGCTGCTAAGACCTTTAGCTAAGGGAATCTTCACTTTCAATCCGAAAGTTCACTATCAGGATGAAGCGGGCTCGTACAAGACGTACCAACCAAAACCCGTCAGCGTCACGGTTAAGGACCTGGGAATATCCGGCTGGATCAAAGGTCCCATTTAACAACGTGGCGGCGGCTTTTCGAACAGTTTCGAAGTGTAATACTTTATGGTACGTTCACAACGTTTAGCAATTACCTTCTAGCAGTTCAGGTTCGAGCTTTCTTCAGCATTCGGAAGCCTGAGACGATAGCCCATATGCCTGCTGATGCCGCGGAGATTGCTTCAGGAATGGCATCGCCGTGTACAAACATCGTTGTGAAGTACAATATCCACACGGCCGCTGCGACTCCCGCTGCTGCAAAAGTGAACAAGCTCATTTTGACATCGTTAATGAGCAGGAAAGCCGTGGCGATAATCAATATCGACAGCGGATAGAGCACGAAGAAGGCCACGGAAGCCTGAAAATGTATTGGCTTCATGTTCTCCGGGAAAACGCCTATTGCAGTCAAAGCCAAAGCGGCAAGAACGAACATTAAGGCGCCGACCTTTCCCAGCGTTCTGTGCTCTAGAAAAATGAAGATTCCCGACGCGAACACGAGCGCAAAGATCCCGACAGTTATCAGTCCATAATTGAAAAGTATCGGAGTGATTCCTTCCTGAACACCCAGGTCACTTAGAGCATTTTGGGTCCAGCTAAACTGTGGAGAATAGACAATCGCCAAAGAAATCAAGACAAAAGCAACCATCGGAGCCAAGAGGCCAAAGGTTCCGGATATTCTGAGCCAGACAACACCACGCGGGTTCACAGTAACACGCTCCGAACAGGAATTATGTGACGGCGTCCCTCTGCTTAAAAATGTGTCCTTACCAGATAAGCAAGTCTTCATAAGAACCTGAGAAACTCCGTGATTCACGTGCACGATTCTTGTTCTTCGCGAAAGAGCTTTTTAGCTATAGTGGAATAGAGCATCGCTTTAGCAAGGAGAGGCAAGGCATGGATTTCAGGAAAAGGCTTGTGGGACTTCAGGAAAAAATGGCGGAAAACTCCCTCGACCTAGTTGTTTATGGCTCCTGCCAAAACTTCCAGTACCTAACCGGGCTCTTGATTGAGTGGCGTCGAGGCACAGACCTCGGAAGCGAAGCCAACAACGTTTTCGTGCCGCAAAACGGCAACCCCGTATTGACGCTGGCTGAAGCTCCATCGGAGCGCGTGGGCAAAACTTGGATCGACGACGTCAGAATCTTAGAAGATGAAGAAAACTACGAAGGTCTGCTCAAGAAAGTCATCTCCGACCTCAGTTTGAAGGGAAACACGATTGGGCTTGGAGACCATGTTTGGAGTTCCGTGGTTGAGTACATAGCAAAAACGGTCAAGAAAGCCGAATTTCACAAGGCTGAGGCACTGATGGACGACATGAGAATGATAAAAGAAGGAGAGGAGATCGAGAAGCTTAGAAAGGTTGCCAAACTTACTGACCGAGTGATGGAAGAAGTTGCGCCAAAGATCAAGGAAGGAGCCACGCAGCATGATTTAGCCCTAGAAGTCGAGTTTTGCGGAAGACGACTAGGAGCATCCGACGTGTCTTTTCCTCCAGCGGCGCTGTTCGTGAAGGCTGGATCAGAGGTTTCCCCCAACCCTTTCACTTACCCGCGTGACAAGGGACTGGTTCGCGGCGCTTCCGTTGCTTTCGACATTGGCTTCGTCATGGACGGGTACTGTTCAGACTTTGGGAGAAGCTTCTATTATGGACCAGCAAGCAAAGAGGTCCAGAAAGCATACGAGGCGTTGCAGCAAGCGGTCGTGGAAACGGTGGACAAGATGAGAGACGGCAGCATGCGGGTGTGCGACCTCTTTCCAGCCCTCGAGAAAACGCTTGACCGACTCGGCTACGGGAATTATCTGCGTGCCGTTTGCCCAACAGAAACTTGGGACACAACATCGGCGTTGAGGTTCATGAGCCACCGTGGCTCAGCCCCGTCTACAGTGAGGTTCTCCGCAAGGACATGGTTATGGCTTTGGAGCCGAAGCTTTGGCATGCTGGCGAATACTACTTGAGGGTCGAAGACATAGTCCACGTGAAATCGCGGAAGACCGAGTTTCTGACCCGTTTTGACAGGGAGCGTTTTCAGCTTTAGGCATGGAAAGGATTAAAAACAAGCGTATGGCACTCTAACCAAAAGGTTGATGCAAAAAAATGCCGAAAGTCAAGGTTGACTGGACGAAATGCAACGGCGACGGCGTCTGCACTGACGTCTGCCCAGTGAACGTCTTCGAACTCAAAGACTTGCCAGAATACAAAGACTCGAAGAAGTCGGTGCCCGTTCGCGAGAGCGACTGCATAGCGTGCATGGCATGCGTGACGTCCTGTCCGACGCAAGCAATCACTGTTGAAGAGTGAGAAGCCGTCTCTCTGAACGGCCCTTTAACGGCTGATGTCGCGGGGGACGAACCGTCGAAGCCTCTGCAATGACCACATCTTTTCTTTATTCCCAATTTTAGCCTCTTCCACCGCCTGTTTGAGCATTAGAATCGACTCGTCCATAGCTCGCCTGTCAACTGGGTAGGGCACGCCGTCTTTTCCGCCGTAGGCAAAAGAATACTTCACCGGGTCCTTCCAGCTTGGCTTCTCGCCGTAGACGAGTTCCGCCACAAGCGCTAAACCTCTCACCGTCGCGGGACCCACGCCCCTGAACCCCAACAGTTCCTCGTAGTTGCGCGGTTGAAACTCGTAAACCCGCTGCAGCGCTTTCCAGTTGATGTTCACGGGCATGGAAAGAACGTCCATGGGATACTCCTTCCACGCGTCATCAGCGGTTTTTGGCAGCCACTGCTGAAGTGACTTCTGGTACGCTGGCCTAACGGACATTATCATCCGCATGGTTTTCTTCGGTGATTCCCGTGCTAAGTCCACGGAGGTTTTTCTGCAGCCCCCGCTGTCCCTTGCAGTCATATCTAAGACAACTTCGCGTTTTGCGTCGCCGACTATCGCGTTGTGAGGCTCAACGACGAAATCCGTGACGTGGTCGGAAAGCCAATGGTACCGCCTTGCCGTTCGGTCCTGCGGACACATACCCTGCTGAATCACTGCCCACTTCCCATCCTCAGCCACGAAGAAAGCGTGGTGGTAAAGCTGATATCCAGCCTGAATGGCTGCGTTATCGACTTTAGCACTCATCCTGCTCGCGCGGCACATTTCTTCGGTTCTAGCGGCTGAGAAACCAAAGTCTTCAGCGGCACTTTCAATTTCCAACGGCGCTTGCCTTGATACTCTTCCCTTTCCACCGCAAACAGCAAACCCATGCTGTTCTGGGCTGGTTGCCTGTTTGAGAACGCCTGTAACGACTGTGGTTACGCCCGACGAGTGCCAGTCATAGCCGAGCACGCAGCCTAAAGCCTGAAACCAGAAGGGGTCTGATATGCGTCTCAGAAGGTCGTCGGTGCCGTACTCGTCAACGATTATCGTTACGATTTCTTTAGCGAGCTTGTGCATTCTGACGGTCAGCCATCTCGGCGCCTTCCCATAGTGAAGCGGAAGCTTGGCGATTCCGGTTCTCTGCACACTAACCCTCTTTTTTCCATCGAGAATGTTGGTTGAAAACGGTTTAAGTCTTCCGTCTAAGTTTCTACTCTCGCCAGACGCAGAGTGTTGAGGAGCAGTAACATGGTGACGCCATCGTCGCCCGAAGCAACCGTGAACCACAACGGAATAAAACCCATCAGTCCCAACGCGCCCAAGGCTATTTTCACCGCTATTGAAGCCACAATGTTCTGTTTCGCGATGCTCACGGTCTTTTTGCTCAGTCTGCTCAAGTACGGTATCTGAGCCAGCTTGTCCTTTACCAGCACGACATCGGCTGATTCCAACGCAACGTCAACTCTGGCGCCGCCCATCGCAATGCCCACGTCTGAAGCGGCAAGGGCAGGGGCATCGTTGACGCCGTCGCCCACCATCGCCACCAAACCATATTTCGCCTTCGTCTCGTCCACAAGTTTCAGCTTGTCCTCGGGAAAAAGCTCCGCATGCATCTCATCGACTCCCAGCCTTTCAGCAGTTTCCTCTGCGATCTCACGCTTGTCCCCGGTTAACATTACCGTGCAGATTCCGTTTTCCTTCAGAGCTCTAACTGCTTCCACCGCGTCCTTCCTAACCTCGTCCATAACGCAGACAGACGCCAACGCGGACTTGCCCACCGAAATGCACACGGCAGTGTGTTCTTCGTTTTCGTAAAAGGCTTCTATGTGCTCGCAGTTGCAACTGTTCTCCTTCATGAGTTCCATGTTTCCAACAGCCACGTGCAGCCCGTTCACGTAGCCAACCATGCCCTTACCGGGAACTTCCTCCACATCAGTAACCTTGAGCTTGGCAAAGTCCAAGTTTCTCTCTGAAGCTTTTCTCACAATAGCCTGAGCTGCCGGGTGGTTTGAAAACTGGTCCAGCGCTGCAGCGTACAACAAAGCCTCGTCATGGGATTCCCCGGCGCCCATAACCTCATTGACCACGGGTTTGCCGAGCGTCAAGGTGCCGGTCTTGTCGAACAGGACGCATTTGACTTTAGCCATTTTCTCAACGTAGACTCCGCCTTTGATGATGACTCCTTTTCTCGCGGCGAGCGTTATCGCCGTGAACACCGTCGCGGGAACCGAAACTACGAAGGCGCTGGGACAAGAAACCACCAGAAGTATCAGCGACCTGTACAGCCACGTCTGGAGTGCCCCGCCCGCGATTCTCGGCATGACCACCGCGGTGAAAACAGCGAGTGATATGACGATTGGCACGTAGACGCGTGCGAACCTGTCGACTAGTTTCTCGATTGATGCTTTTCTTTTTCTAGATTGGATAACGAGCTTAGCGACTCTTGACACCAGAGTCTCTTCTGCCTTTTTGCTCACGACAACCTTGAGAACGCCGTTGGTGTTCAACGTCCCAGCGTAAACATCATCACCCGCCTTTCTTAGTTGCGGAACCGATTCTCCCGTAACGAGGGACTGGTCAATGTAAGAGGTTCCTTCGGCGATTTTGCCGTCGAGAGCGATTCTCTCGCCTGGTTTGATCAGTATGGTCGTTCCCGGATGGACTTCTTTCACGTCTGTGCTTCTTTCACTATTGTCAACTATCACTCTCGCCTTCTCGGGTATGAAGGCTGAAAGTTTCTCGACGGTTTTTCTCGCTCTGTCCTCTATATAGTTTTCAAAATACTCTGACAACGAGTACAGGAACAGCACAGTCGTAGCTTCAAACAAGTAGCCCAAGTACGCAGCACCCAACGCGGCGACGGACATGAGAAACTCAACCGAGAACCTTCTCTCCAGCAGAAGTTCTTTCAACCCGAGATAACCAACGTATATTCCCGCCGCGATCACGGACGTGTAGTAAAGAATCCTCGAGGCAAACGCTGGCTCGTTCAATAAGGGGATTGTGAAGCCGAGCGGAACACCATGGGCGAACCAGTCGAGTAAGGCGGCGAAAAACATAGTTAAACCCAACGCGACCGCTAAGAAAATCCATGACTTTTCCACGTGTTCTTCGAAGGCTTCTGTTTCATCAGCGATTTTGTTCATTGCGTTCAATTTATGTTGGTCGATTATTGATATTAACATAGTGCTAACGCATTCGAAACAAATATTAACCCATTAATACAACATTCAACTAATGTTAATATCGGGTGACCACTGTGACCGTCGTGAGCATAACCCTGCCCGGTGAACTTCTCAGAAAATTTGACGATTTCATCAAAACCCGAGGATACTACAGCAGGTCAGAAGCGTTCCGCGACGCCATCCGAAATATCATCGCAGAATCAGAATTGGCGAAGATGGAGACCGGCAATGTGGCAACGACCATAATGATAACATGCGACTATGAAAGGAAGGACGTAGACCTGAAAATCGGGGAAGTCAGGCACGAATTCGACGATGTCGTCGTTGAGAACGTCCACAGGCACATAGGTCAAAAATACTGCTTGGAAGTGTTCATAGCAGAAGGAAACTATCAACGCATTCTAGATCTTATAGGAAGAATCAGAGGCATGCGCGGAATTCAACAGGTCAAAGCAATGATTATGCCGCTGTAGATTAGAGGCTGAACTACCTTTTCGATAGTACGTGGCCTTCGCGGTCGATTATTCCTTGGCGGATGCGTGTAGTCGATATGGGCGCGCAGTTTTCTGAGGGAACCATGTCGATGGCAACGATGTGCAAGGGCGCCAGTCCTCGCCTTCTTCTTTCCTCGTTGATTTTGACAGCTATAGGTTCCGTCTCGCGGCTCACAATCAACGCTTCAATAATGCCTTCGGACAGCGTAACCCCGAACGGGTCTGTTAACTGCATGATTTCAGCTCTGTTCAACAGTCCCTTCTTGCGCAAGAATTCTTTCAGCTCGATCAGTCTCTGCTCGTAAGAAGCTGTGACATGTGGCTTGCTAAGGCCTTCAACAAGCCTGTCCGAAGATAATCCAACTAGAACTCGTTCGCCGATTTCAAAGGCTTTCAAGAGCAAAGCTCTGTGTCCCTTGTGGAACTCGTCGAAGGTGCCCCCGACAGCTACTGTCTTGAACTTTTTCTCCAACCCTCTTCAGCCCACTAACCTGGCGCCTTGCGTGTCGATTCGGGATACAAGAATCTTGTTTTGTGGGATGACCCGCTTAAAAGCTTGAACCACATTATCAGCATTTTCCACCGTCGTCAGCACGTGCAATGCCTCACCGACCATGTTCTGCGCGGCTCCAATTGCCCCGACTTTATGGGCAAGTTTAACTAGGGCTCGCAGGCGGTCTGTCATGAACCCTGTCTTTTCAGCAAAATCGCAGCAACAGGACAAGAAGTTCTCCAGGGAAGGTTCGTCAAGGATATTATCGAGCGTTTTTCTACCCCACTTATTCACGACTGCACGTTTCTCCGGCGAAGACAAGACCTCTTTCGTCGATATTCGCCCGTAGACTCCAGCAACGATCACGTAATCCGCCGAAATTGGTATGCGGTCAATTACTGCGATTCCAGGTCCCCCAGGCTCTAAGGTGAGGATGCAACCGCCCAGCATCAGCGGACCCACCGTTCCCAGCCCTGTCTTGCATTTGACCTCTGCAACATGTGCGATTCTACCAAGCTCGTTGAAAGTCAAGCTTGAACCCAGAGCTCGTGATAGCGCCAAAGCTGTTGTCAACGCTCCGCCAGCACTTGAACCGAACCCGGCGCTGATTGGAATGTCAACCTTGTGTTTTATTACAACCCTGTACGTCTCAGTCGTCTTTTGTAGCAGCATATCTGCGACCGTTCTAGTGGTTTCGGCTTCGGGAGCGTTTTTCCCGTTGATATAAACTTGGATGTCACTGTCTTCTGCCCTTGAAACGTTAACGGAAGTCGCCACGCCTTTTCGAATTCCAAACCCGCCACCTCTCGCACCTATTTTCTCAAAATCTCGGATCGGATTACCTTCCCTCGTCGCATCGCATATTTCGAAAAAGCTCGAGATGCCCCCTGGGCTGTAGGCTTTTGCCTGCTTCACTGCCATCTACTCTTTTCTGGAAGGCTTAAGCGACGGAAAAGCTTTATAGCAGGCTTCAAGGATGGGCGGACCGAGTATTATCATGAACGGAATCTCAGTTGAAAACGTCCATACTAAGTACCACAAGCCGGCTGACACAGACAAAGGAGCCAACAGGGTTTGTCCCGGTACGATGAAGAATAGACTGAAGACAGGAACCATCAGTCCGATTATAGCAGCACCTACAAGGAGTCCGACCATGCACCCCATCTCATAGCTTCTCCATTTTCCGCTGGACACAGCAATAAAGATCAGTATAACGTAGGTCGCCACGATCACCACGGAGAACACCAGTCCCTCCACAGTTGAGAGGAGTCCCCCTGGAACGAGAACCATTTCTGTGACTGCAATCAGCAGGACATTGATCACGCCGAAGGCTACCATCGGCATTTTCCAGTCTATAGTTTTCTTTGAAAGGTAGCCCACGAGAAAGAATCCCGCGAAGTTTGATGTCACGCCTGCCATCAGGCTTAAGATAGGGTTGCCGTGGATGAACATGTCACTCACGAAGATGCCCAACATCGCGCCTACTCCTCCCACCCAGGGACCGAAGAGAGCTGCCAATACGGCTGGCACAATCACTGGAGGCCAGAACCTCACAGTTCCAATTCCAGGTGCCGTTAAGGGAAATATATAGTAGAATATAACCCCGAGCGCCGCGTACAATCCTGCGTTAACAGCGGTGGCGGCAATATCTAACGCTTTCATGTCATGCTACTCCACTTTTGTCAGAAGTCTGTCAACATGAGTTTATTCTAGATAAGGATTTACTATAGACTATTTAGATGTGTATAAACTTCCTATGAACCGGGGTTCACGGCGTATTGTAGTGCACGTGTACAGTTATGTGTAGCTGTGTTCTACGCACAAACCGACATATCCAAACTGGGTATGATTGTGGTCCACGGAGACAGAGAAATGAACCTCCTAAAGAATAAGAAAGCGCTGAGCACGGTAGTAACTACACTGATAATTCTAGTGGTTTCAGTACTATTGGCAACTGTCGTAACGTTCTACGCCATCAACGTCACCACCACACGAGTCCAAGAGGAATCACTGTTTCTGACGAAGCAGCATGTCTGGTACAACACGACCGGAGACTGGGCACAAGCAGCCATCGTGATCATCAACACCGGCGGAAAAGACGTCGTCTTGGACAAGGTCGCGATGAGAGGACAGGAGTCTTCGTGGACAACCCTGTTCTACTGGAGAACAAACAATGTAACGATCTCGAACGATCTTTCAGTCACTCCAGATAGGCTGCCAACCATAACTACAGCAAACACGACTTCGATCACAGTTCAAGGCAGTCCACAGACGTTCACGAGAGCAACCGACGACCTAACGATAAAGTCCGGATACACAATGGTTATCTACGTTGATCATCCAGACAGCATCGCTTTGAACGACGTAGGTTTGACCGTAGGCATAACAGTGTTCACAGCGAACGCGCAGTACTACAAGGAAACAAACGTTCAGGCCGCACAGTAGCAGAGGGATGAAACAGCATGAACATTTTGAAGAATAAGAAAGCCCTCAGCACCGTCGTGACAACGCTGATAATCCTAGTAGTTTCAGTGCTTCTGGCAACGGTCGTCACCTTCTACGCCATAAACGTGACAACGACGAGAGTGCAAGAGGAATCGCTGTTTTTGACGAAGCAACACGTTTGGTACAACACGACCGGAGCTTGGGCACAAGCAGCGTTGGTCATCGTTAACACGGGCGGAAAAGACGTAGTTCTGGACAAGGTTACCGTCAGAGGTCAAGAATCCACATGGAGCAACGTCTACTACTGGAGAACCAACACCGTAACGATCTCAACAGACCTTGCAGTAACGCCAACCGAACTCACTGGCTCAAGCTTCCTCGTGTCGGTGCAAGGAACAAACAGAAACTTCACCCAAGGCTCTAACGACTTGACCCTGATGTCGGGCTACACTATGGTCATATACATCAAGAGCCCAGACAGCGTTGCACTGAACGACGTTGGCTTGACCGTCGGCATAACCGTGTTCACCTCGAATGCGCAGTACTACAAAGAAGCAAACGTGGAAGCTGCTCAATAGCAGTTTAACTCCACTTTTTCTTTTTCTCGTTTTTTCAGATGATTTTTACGTGCCCAATCTCTATTTCGCTTTAGATTTTCAGCTATTGATTCCACATACTTATGTGTAGTTTTGTTCTACGCACACCATTTTATCTTACTACAAGGTCGAAGAGTTTAGCTAAACATGCCAAGAGAGGAGACTGCAGAAACCTTGCACAAGGAACGCTTCGCAAACGCATTAAGGAAACTTCTGCATTCCAGGAAAGCTCTGGCTGTGCCAGTGACTTACCTGATACTCTTCGTCTCCCTGATGGCAATAGTCTCCGCCACCTACAGCCTAGCAGTCGTGAAAATCGGCGCTAGAGGAGCCATGCTTAAAGCTTCGGTGGCCAAGCAAAACATGCAAACTCTGGACGACGCCATACACTCGGTTGCCTGGAGTTACGGCGCCTCCCAAGTTGTTTACATGGATGACTGCGGAGGCGACTTCCAAACTTCGCCCACCACCAGAAACCTTGTTCTCAACTTCACGGACGAGCAGTCCTTCCTAAGCATAGTGTTCAACAGTTCAATCGGCGAAGCCTTCTACGAACTCGAACCCTCAGAACTCGGCTACTACGGCCTGTTTGTGAGAGGCGACGAGAGGGCAATAATAAACCAAAGCGCCAGCACGATGACACAAGTCTACATCGCCACTGGTAGCCAAAAACAAAAGATGAGCCTTTCATACCGCCCATCAGCGACGTCGGTCGTCACAAGGACGAGCAACGGGAAGCCGCTGAACCTCATACGCGTCAACATCATAAGCCTCAATTCCTCACCGTCCGAAACTCTCGGGGGAAAATTCTACCTAAAAGTGACAGCTTCAGACATCGCAACAGCGTCAACCCTGTACGAGTTTAATCAGTCAGTCTCCTCTCTCGCCATGAAGGCTACGCTGGGCGACACCCAAACGACAGTTTGGCTTCCAATCTCAAGCAACGCGCAAGGTGCTGTTGTAGGCTTGGAGATTGTTGTTTCCAGCGTTGAGGTCAGGGAGGCGGAGGTGTAACAGTTGTCGTCCATCGCTCCCGGGTATCTCTACACCATCATTGCGTTGATTGCCGTGAGCACTCTCCTTTCCGTCGCGTTCTTGGCGTACACAGATGCCTTTCGAGCCTCGTCCGAAACGAAGCAGCTGAAGAACCTGATGGATTACGTGGCTGCGAAGGGCACGGAATTGTTGACCGTTGCCTTAACAACGAACGCGACCGCTGAAACCTTCGTTCAAATGCCCACGACCATAGGCGACAAGCAGTACTGGCTTCAACTCAAGAACAACTCTGCAGAGGCATGGCTGGAGGGAGGCTTCGGAAACGTGCCGACGGAAGGAACAGACTTGAGGGTCTATCTTCCGCAGAGAACCTCCGCTGGTGGATACTATCTTGCGGGTTACGGGGCGGCTTATCTGGAATGTGAGTTGAGAAACAGCGTACTTCAACTGAACCTTACAAGTTCGAGGAACAGTGGCTAACATGAAGTTTAGTCTGAAACTGAAAAAGAGCAAGTCCGAAAAAGAAGAAAACGCCGAGGAAATGATGAAGAAAGAAGGCGAAATAGTAGAGTTCCTCGACGTCAAGAAATGGAGCATCCCCGACGGGTACGCAGAAGTCGAATACTACCCACTCAAGCCGCCATTCTCTTACGCCGCGGTCGTGCAGAGCGATGAAACACTGGAATATCTCTACATTCTCGACGAGCTACCACTGACCAGCGAGGAACGAGACGGCTACTTCAGACTGAGGAACATCCTAGAGTATGAGCTTCAGGCGCCCGAGGGCGAAGAAGCACTTAGCGAGTCTTTCAGAAGGCAAATGCCTCTGATCCTCTCAAGTCACGAGAAGTTATTTGCGGGAATCTCTCCCGTTGGCATACGCAAGATTGTCTATTACCTGGAAAGGGACATAGTTGGCTACGGAAAGATCGATCCGCTGATGTACGACGAGTTCGTTGAAGACGTGGGATGCGGCGGAGTCAACAAGCCCATCTTTCTCTGGCACCGAAAGTACGAGAACATAAAAACCAACATCGTCTTCCGAGACGAACAAGAACTCGACGACTTCATAATGCGCATAGTCCACAAGGCAGGCAAACACGTGAGCATCGCCTTCCCAATCGTAGACGTGACCCTGCCGGAAAAACACCGTCTGGCAATATCCTTCGGAAAAGAAACAACTCCTTCCGGAACGTCGTTCACAATCAGAAAATTCCGAAGAGACCCCTTCACCATAATCGACCTGATCGAAAACGAAACCATGAACGAAAGCATCGCCGCCTACCTGTGGCTCCTCATGGAAAACAAGCTATCTGCCATGATAATCGGAGCAACGGGCGCGGGAAAAACAACAGCTCTCAATGCCATTGCGTGCCTCATCAGACCGAACTACAAGATTATCTCCGTTGAGGAAGTTGCGGAAATAAACCTGCCCCACGAAAACTGGACCTCAAACATCGCCCGGTCAGGCTTCGGCGTTGAAGGCGAAGGCGAAATTACCCTCTACGACCTGATAAAATCAGCTGTGAGACACCGTCCAGACCTCATTATCGTGGGCGAAATCCGCGGAGAAGAAGCCTACGTGCTTTTCCAAGCGCTAGCAACCGGTCACGGCGGATTGTGCACGCTGCACGCGGAAGATGTCAGCACAGCCATCAAGAGACTCACACAGCCTCCTATGAATATTCCGTCATCCATCCTTTCACTGATGAACTGTGTCGTGAATGTAAAGCACGTGAGAACGCCGGTTTTCCTCGAGTCGGGAAAGCGCCTTTCGAGCAGGAAAATCATGAGTATCTCGGAGATAAAGGATGCGAATTCGTTCCAAGAAGTCTTTAATTGGAACCCATCTGCTGACGTGTTCAAGGACAACCTAGCTGAAAGTTACATTCTGAAGAAGCTCTCGGGAAGCCTTGACATCCCTGTTGAAAAGCTCATAGACGAGATTGAATACCGCAAGCAAGTGCTCATTCACATGGTGGAGCACAACATCCGCGATTACAGAAGCGTGAACAAGGTTCTCAGCAAGTACTACAACAACCCGCAGCTTTTCCAGAGGGAATTCTTGGAGAAGCCCAAGTGGTGAAAGCCTTGCAGATGAAGTTGAAAAAGCCATTGATATTCGGTTCGATGCTGCGACGCTTCACCAAAGAAGACACGAGCGAAATCAACCGTGAACTCCCCTTCGCTGCGCTGCTCTTCACGCTACTGTCCGCCAGCGGAGTAACAATCTACGAAAGCTGGAAAAAACTCTGCAACATCAACCTGCTACCAATCTTCCAGAAAGAAGCCCGCGAAATCGTCAGGCAAGTTGAAGTCTTGGGTTACGACCCGTTGACCGTCATGTACAAAAGAGCAAACAAGACAAAGTCCAAAAACTACCGCGAGTTCCTCCTAGGCTACGTGTCTTCCGTTAGAAGCGGCGGAAACGTCGTCAGCTTTCTCAAGAGTAAACTGCGCTCAATCTTCGACGTTCAGAGCGCCGCTGCAATCCGCTCGATCGAAAGGCTCGGCACGCTTGTCGAAGCATACGCAGTGATGCTGATCGTGACTCTGTGCTCCTACATACTCTTCATCGTGTTCGCAACCACATCGGTCTTCGAGCCTATGAAAACGGCTGGAACACCCGGTGTCTCCTCAGATGTCGTGTCCATTCTAATATTCTTCGTTACTCCTTTGATTTCGATACTTTTCATGATTATCGCGCATGCTGAACGGAAGAGCAACCTGATAGGAGTCAACCAACCCTACTACGCCATGATATTGCCGATTATAATAGTCTCCGGGTTCATAGGAGCGCTGTACTTCATGCCTCAGCTTCAGTTTCTCGCCAGTCCAGACGTGTTCCCAATGGTCGTCACAATCTGTCTCTTGGTCGTCTCAGTGCCTCCTTCCGTGGTTTACATAAGAATAGCCAAAACCAACAACGATGCGGAAAACTACATGCCGAGCTTCCTCCGCGACGTCACAGAAGCCAGAAAAATCGGACTTTCGCCTGAAAAGAGCATAATCCACGGCACAACCCGAACAGGTTACAGCCGCTTTTCTGACACTCTGAACTTGATAAGGAGTCAGATGGAATGGGGAGTGTCGTTGAGGAAAATATTCTCAAACATAAAACACAAAATTCAAACATGGCCCGTTCTCGTCAACTTCCTGATACTCATTGAAACAATCAAAATCGGCGGAGGCTCGTCCACAGCTTTGGAGATACTGACGGACTACAGCGAGAAGCAGAAGGATGTTGAAACAAACAAGAAGTCGCTGTTGAGACCATACGTGATCTTGGCGTTCATATGGAGCATCCTTATAGCCTTGACAACAACGATGGTCGCTTTGACTGTGTTCGCTCTGACTCAAATATCGCTTCCAGGCGCGGCTGCAATGCCACTGGCTTTGATGGAGAACCAGATAAACCTCTTCTCAACGGGCATCATCCTTCAGTGCTGGCTTTCAGGGTTCTTCGTTGGGAAAGTCAACGAGGGCACGTTCGCGGCTGGCTTCAAGTATTCCTCCATGCTCGTGATTACGGCTTACGTTTCGTTGGTGCTTTCGCAGAGCTTCATGGGCAGCCTGTACGGAGTCACCGTCAGATGAGTCGGAGGCAGTTCTTGAATGCCAACTATTTCCGTTGATACTTTCTTCGCATGTTCATTGATGGTGCTGCTGGTTCTTTCAGCGATGGCTAACACTTCGAGGATTCTGTCCCCGTACGTGAACAATGAGGTTGACGCGAACGCGGCTGAAAGATACGAGAAAATCTCATCCTACATGCTTCTGAGTCAAGGAACGCCGTCAGACTGGGGAAAAGACTCCAGCGCAATTCCCGAAACTTTCGGACTGGCACGGTACGCTTCAGAAACCCCGTACGAACTGGACATTGACAAGGTCACGAGGCTGAACAGCGAAAACTTGTACGCGGTGAACTACGCTCGATTATTCACGTCCCTTAAAATGCCCGACGTTTCTTTCAGGCTGGAAATAGAGCCCGTCTTCGAAACTCGCGCAAGCTTGACAGCTACGTTTGAAGGAACCAACGAAACGACATATGAGTTTGAAATTCTAACCCAGAAGCATGGGAACCCGGTTAAGGCGGATTTGAAATGCTACGTTGTTGCAGAAGACTACTTTGGCACAACGTTGGTTAATGATTCAAGCAGCAGTGCCCTCGTGAACATGACTCTGCCGAACAGTGTTGGCGGACCAGCGCTTTTGGTCGTTTTCGCGAAGGCCGTCAATGATGTTGGTATCGTGTCTTTCGGAGTGCAAAGTTTTGCACACAACTCAGCCGAGTCCCAGCCGAGAGGAACCTATCTGCGGCTCAGCCCGCTGAATTACACTCTGAACGTGTCACAGCGTTATTCCGAAACAAGTTTGTCGACCGCCTACGCTCTGTCATTCGCCTATGACTCTACCATGTCGCAGACCTTAATCAACACTCAATCGTCAGCCTTCGCCATTCCACACTTTCTGGACACGAGCCCAATCGTAACGGTTGTAACTGGGTCTAATTCCTCCCTGTTCTTTGAAGAGTGGTCTGCGTACCCGCAGGTTCCCTTTCAAACTGGCGCGGACTTTGCAAATTCGCCAACTCTCTCGAACATCTTCTCTTTCACGTACCTCGTCACCATCAACTCCGCGCTCTACGAATGCACAGTCTGGCTTGGAGGTCCACGAGAATGAAGAGGCGGAACAGAGGACAAATCCGAATCATCGAAGCCTTCTTGGCTGTACTGATCATCTTTTCTTCTTTCGCCGTCTCCGCGAACTTGTCTGCGCCGCAGAAGAGAACGAAGCAGGATGGACTCGCTTCTGTCGGATTGCAGACGCTAGTGGAGCTGGATTCCCAAGGAACCCTGGGCAGGTACATAGACGAGAGAAACTGGAGTGCTCTGCGAGATGCTCTTGACCTCGCTCTGCCGACGGGTTTGACCTTCAACTTAACAGTCTACAACGAGCGCATGCAGCAAGTGAACACTGACATCGTCTCCAACGGTGGCCCTACTAGCCAAGACGTAACCCACATTGAGTACGTCGTCGCAAGTCGAGGCTTGATCTTCCACTGGTACATAATCCACTTGTACCTCTCGGTGGCTTCATGAAAAACTCGAGAAATAACCTAAGATCGAACAGTTCGGGACAGCTTCTCCTAGTAGCCGCTCTAGCCATAGCCCTGCTGATATCTTCCACAACCGTTTACGTCTACGAACTGAGCAAGGAAACCAACGTTGCTGACTCCTCGCCAACTGACGATTTCGTCTCGGCCTTGAGGCAGAGTGTAGTCAACACGATGGTCGGTTCGCTCGCTAATATCTCAAACGGTGGAGACAGGGCAGTGTTGGGAACTAACCTGAACGCGCTTTCGGAAGTTGTGCTGAGCCTGAAGCAGTTCGGAATCAGCCAGCTGGACTTCAGTCTCTTGAACGATGCGACCTATGATTCTGGCGTTCAGCTCTCTTGGAACACCAGCGACGTTGGAATTTCAAGTGCCTACGCAGACTTCAAAGTGAGAGTCTACGGTGCAGCCGCGAACATTACTGCAGGCTACGCTATCAACGTGACGACGACCCTCACAATCAGCGGTTCCTTCGTTGCACTATCCGGCGACGAGAGACTGATTAACCTGACGTGCCAAGTGTACAATGAAGGCGAACCTGCACTGTCCAAGAATGTAACCCTCTTCTACGAAAACCTCGGAAGCTGGATACCCGTCGATTCGTCAAACAACCTTTCCATAATGGATTACGGCAACGGCACATACACAATATCCCTCACAGTAAACGGTCCACCAGTCATTCCACCAGACAGCATACAGGTTTCAGCCAACATCTACGACACGCGCGAAATCCGCGTTCAAGCCAACACAACGTGCTACGAAACATAAATCTCCGGTTCTTTTTCGAGCTACTTAAATACGAACGATGGCACTTCTTATTATCTTTGAAAACAGAAGGCTGCGACCAAAGAATGGTTGAAAAGCACGCTGTCCGCCACCTTTTCACGCTGCTGAAACTCGCCGAGATGGGCGCTCATAGAAGAACCGCCAAGATCTCGACGGAGTACTTGGCTGTAAAGCTGGGGTCCTCCCAGCAGACGGCTTCGCGCTACTTGATAGAACTGGACCACAACGGGTTGATCAAGAGGACAATCACGCCTGATGGCTGTCTCATAAGAATCACGGACGCCGGCGTTGCAGAACTGAAGAAACTCTACACGAACCTTCGGTTTCTGATGGAAGCCGCCTACCCGCCATCCGTAACGCTGGAAGGCGTCGCCTTCTCCGGTCTCGGCGAAGGAGCCTACTACATATCGAAGGAGAAGTACAGGAAGCAGTTCATGGAAAAGCTTGGCTTCGACCCGTACGCGGGCACGCTCAACCTGAAACTCACAACTGACTACGACATCAAAACTCGCTCTGAACTGGAGGCTTATCCCGCGATTGAGGTTCAGGGTTTCACGAATGAAGACCGAACTTTCGGACCCGTGAGGTGTTATCCTGTGATTATCGAGAACAAAGTGAAGGGCGCGCTTGTCACGGCGCTCAGGAGCCATTATGACACGTCTGTTGTTGAGCTCATAGCCCCAGTGTACTTGAGGAAATATCTCAGCTTGAAAGATGGGCATAAGGTGAAAGTTGAAGTGTTAACGTTGCCCTGATTCTTCAGCCTCTCGCAGTGTATGAATACCCGTACTGGTGTGGCGCTGCCGTTTTGGGTTTTCGAGATGCCCCGAGTGCATAGCCAATCAGCAGCCCAACCGCGAGACCGCCGAGATGAGCAAAATTGTTTACTTCTGGACCAGTGCTGATCAGAAAGAAAAAGAAGACATACAGTAGCGCTCCTATTATCGATTGACCGACGGTGCGTCTCAGATACATTGTGCACGCTGCGAACACCGAAAAAATCGCGCCCGACGCTCCCGCAGAAGGAATCAGGGTGGGGCCAAAAAGCAGTGAAAGCAGGTTGCCGGCTAATCCGCCGATCATGTAGATTGACACGTACTCTTCTATTGAGAACAGTCCTTCGGCTCTGAGTCCAAAAATGAGGAGGAAGAACATGTTGCCAAAAATGTGAACTATGTTGACGTGCACGAACATTGATGTGATGAGTTGCCAGTACCAGCCCTGGTACATCACGTAATAGTTCACTTGGCCATAGTGCAGTATGACATCATAGTTTGTTGTTATGAAATCTCTACCAATAAGTGAAGTGTATACGTAGAAAGCTACGTTCAAGCCGATGAATATGAAAGTCGGCATGTACTTTCTTGAGCTCTTGTGCATCAATGCTCATCTTTTGAAGTGTTCAATGATTTTCTGCTTGATCTTGAAAGAACTGTCCAGTTCATCCTCGCCAAACTTGCCGACCTTCACGATTTCTATCTTCAACCCGTTCTCCGCTATGTAGTCTTTCACTGTCTTTTCCATGCCTTCTTGGTCGTATCCCACGACGATTATGTCAGGATTTATCCTGTCGATGACTCTGCCGATGTCAAATTTCTCGTAGCCAAGAACCGCCTCGTCAACAACCTTCAAAGATTCAACAAGAGCACGTCGCTGATTCTCGGACAAGATGGGCTTTTTTCCCTTCCTCTTCTCCACAGTGGCATCTCTGGCTACAATAACGATGAGCTCGGCGTCTTTTCCTCCGGCTTTTTTGGCCTCTTCCAAGAACTTGACGTGCCCCAGATGTAGCACGTCGAACACGCCTGAGGCAAGGACTATTTTTCGCTTATTTCTTGCTTTGTTTTGGGCCATTCGAACTTCGCGACTCCTAGCAGTCTTAGTGCGTCCAGCAATCCTTCACAGTAGGCTACGGAAGCTAAGCCTACCTCAAATCTCTTCTTTTCCCTATAATACTTAGCATCCGCCAAATAGGCTTTGGCGAACTCCACAACCTTTCCAACTGCAGTGTTGTCAAGTTTCACCGAAGCCTCCGTGATTTCTATGCTGCCGAAAACATGCTCTGCGGAGGCAATGTACTTGGAAACGAGGGCTTCCAAGCTCATTCTGTCATCTCCTTAACTTTTTTTGGAGCACCAGCCAAAACAATCAATGCCTCTGCCTCCATAAAGTGAAGTTTCCCGGGGAAGACGAGGCAGTGGGGCGGCTTTCCGAAATCGTAGTTTAGTAACTGCCGTAGATAGTCAGCCTTCACTGTCGGGTTGTCACTTCCGGCTCTTGCCACGCCCACGCCGAGTGTCTCTTCGGTGATTACTTCGTTTTTTCTTTTCTTTTCGATTTGCATAAGGGCTTCCAGACTGTCTCTTATGCTCAGAAACCGCTTTTCCTCGGTCTTGATGTCCAGCAAGCAGAGGGTGTGAAGTCCGAACTTCCTGTTTTGAGCTATGACATCGTATGGAGTCTCAGATGAAGTCTCGACGGGAAACGGTATTGTCACGCTTTTTCCAAACTTGTAATTGTGCAAGCCGGACAAGCCGATAACAGCCGAGAGTATGGAGGCTCCGTGAACCACCCGAGTTCTTATCCCGCGCTTTTCAGCTTCTATCCTCACAGCTATGTGGGTTGTTGCTATCAACGGGTCGCCTGGAACGAGGAAGACTACTTTTCGAGTTTCCGCCGCGTCCAAGATAGTTTTCCCGTTTTTTTCTTCAAGCTCTTTCCTCGAAACGACTACAGGTCTTCTTCCAATTGTCTTCTGGAATCGTCTTATGGAAAAATCTGGCATCAGGCTCGTGTAAGTCTCCAAGAAAACGTGGTCCGCGGTTTTGACTTCTTCTAAGCCGCGGAGACTTATTCCCTTCTCGTCGTGCAAGCCGAGTCCGACGAAGACGAGTTCACGCAACATCTTCAGCCTCACATTCAGATTTTGGACTTGAAACTTAAAACTATTGACTCAAACCGTGCTGTGCAAAAAACCCATGAAAACTCAGCCTGCAAATTTTAACCTTCTAAGTTGGGTGCTCAAAATAGTTTGTTTAACAACAAAGGAACACAAGAGCATAAGTCTGTTGGCTTGTTGTGAGGCTAAATTTATTAAATCGATATATACTGCATAACTAGAAAGCCTCTCAACCGGGCCCGTAGCTCAGTCAGGCTAGAGCGACGGACTCTTAATCCGTAGGTCACGGGTTCAATTCCCGTCGGGCCCGCTCTCATCCTGGACATGGAACCAACAGTCTTATTCCTGCACGTCAAGTGGAACACCGCACCCACGCACGGGTTCAAACTTCCATCTTACGACAACGTATCAACACTCTGTATAAACAAAACGTATCAACAACACCCAGGGGCCAAGAACCCAATCTAGACGAATCGTCGACCAACCAACAACAAAACAGATCAACGCATGGAGAATCTGTGATAGCCTGTTGGAAGCAGTTGAATTCTCTTCAAAACCAGTTGTCCTTCGCCTTCTTCAGCTCTGAGCAACGCCATCATCTCATGGTAAAGCCTAAGGAATTGCTTGCCCTTGTTGGATGTCCGGTATCGAACTTTGGCTCCGAGCCACTCTTCTTCAAGCAGTTTGGTGCCAATCATGTATCTAAGGTACCTGCCCATCATTTCATGGCTCATACCTACTTCGTAGAGGATGCTGGTTCTCTTCACTTTTTCCGTACTTGCCAACCTCAAAACTTCGGCAACAATATCTACACTGTCTCTTCCCCGTTTCTTGGGCTGAATGCTCATGTTCTACCTTCCCCTCTCCACTAAACGAAATGAATGTTCAACGAGAAACTTAATTCTACGCTTTTGTACGAGCGTACAAACGGTTTGAACTCGACGGTACAAGAAGTTTGAACTCTCAAAATCCATGAGGGCATCGGGCCAAAAGAGGCTTTTACTCGTCGAAATTTGGGTTTAGAAATTCTGTCAGTTTGAGACGCAAAACATAAACCATGTTGCTCGCATAAGCAACAGTGTTCTGACGGAGGAATGTTGAGCGATGGAAGTGAAAGATGCTGAACGGGTCCGCAGACCTAAAATTCCCAAGAAAAGGATTCTGAAAAAGCGTCGAAGAAAGACCTGAGGTATGACGCGAAGGGTCTGGGTCGCGCCGCAAGACTCCGAGGATGAACGGTGTGTATGACTGGCAAAGGATGCTGAAGGAAAGCCCGATCGAATGGCTTTTGGAAGAAGAGAATCCTTCTGTCCGCTATTTCACGCTGCGGGATATTCTAGGCAAGGGTGAAAATGACGCTCAAGTTATCAGTGCAAGAAGGGCAATTTCAAGTTCTGCAATAGTGGATAAGATATTTGCGAAGCAGAAGCTTGAAGGATACTGGGAAGAACCGTACACCCCTTATCTTCCCAAGTACAAATCCTCTTACTGGCAAATCATGATTCTCGGCTATCTGGGAATGGACCGAGCCGTCAGCAGAGTTGAAAAAGCGTGCGAACACATCTTCCAGTTCCAGACAGCCGACGGAGCTTTCATCTCTCAGACGCGAGAAACACTCCTGAAAGAGTACGAATTGCGGTCGAAAAGAGGAAGAAAACTGCCACCGACCGACGATTGGGTTTCAAGCATCATGGTTGAGCAGCAACTTTCGTGCTTGACCGGCAACATGGCAGCCGCCCTAATCAGGCTCGGGTACGAGAACGACCCTCGTGTCCACAAAGCATTGCGTTGGCTCGTCAATATCCAGAACAGGGACGGCGGTTGGCTCTGCCCCTACTGGCGTGCACACATCCGAGACAAGCACGGCTGCTTTTACGGGACGATTTGTCCGCTCGAAGCCTTCTCAGAAGCGAAGAAGGGCAATCTAACAGAAGACATGGAAGAGACGATTAAGAGAGGAGCCGAATTCATGCTTATGCATCGCTTGTTCAAGGCTGACCATCACGATTACAAGGTCATCAACAAGGCTTGGCTGAACCTGAGTTTCCCCTGGTTCTACGGCTACAACATACTACGAGGACTGGATGTTTTAACTAAACTGGGCATCGTGGAAGACGACCGACTGAAAGACGCTGTTGATGTGCTGCTGCAAAAACGCCAAAAAGACGGAACATGGATCTTGGAAAACGCACCAATCGGACGGATGCAGGCGAACATCGAAGCAAAAGGCAAACCCAGCAAATGGATCACGCTCATCGCTTTGAGGGTGTTGAAGTGCATAGGCTCGGCTTGACCTAACACTCTTTCTTCATCTTTTCCAGAGCTTGTACAGGTAGAACAGTTCGACTTCAACTCCCTCTTCCTCCAGTCCTTCCAGAAACGGAGTCAGAACCAACTCGGTGTTGCCTTTATCCACGTGCGGGCTACCGTTGAGTGCCAGTGCTTTCATCGATACCGTCCCTTGCTAAGTTGCTCCAGAATATCGTGAGAAGTATCATTGCTTGCCGCAGTGGCAGAAGTTGATCACTCAACCATCATGGGATGGACTAATTGGCGGCAGTAGGGACAGTGAACGAGCGCTTTGTCATGCACCGCCTTCCAGCGCTTCTTGCAATAAGGACACTGGAACACCGCTGTTTCTCCAGGGACGACCAGCCACTGGCGACTCAACACGCACACGGCAACCCCGATCATCATCAACACGATCCCAACGATGAGTAAATAACCCAGCTTCAAACCGAAACCTGACACTAAGACAAGCTCATAAGCCCAGAGAACCGTCCAAAAGTCCATAGCTGGATTCGTGGCTGAGTAAATCTCCGGCCACGCCTTCCACAGCGTCACGAGCATCGCCGCGAGTCCCAGCAGGCAGAGAACTAAGCCAAGGGCGTAGCCAGATTTTTGTGTCCGAAGGATTCTGCGCATCCGACTCACCCACTTCGATTTGTGGAATTTTCTTATTAGACTTATGAAGCGGAAATATACATGCGCCCACCAACAGTCTTAACACAGAGAATCGGGGAACATTCGCGAGATAGGATTTTTTCTGAGAAAACGGTTTTATGCTTGAGATGCGGTGAATCTGAGGAACAAACATGCCAGTAAAGGCCGTACTCTTCGACTTAGGCGGTACACTCATCAAGACCGCGGAGATTCCAAGAATCTACAAGAGAATTCTCAAAGCTCACGGAGTGATGGTTTCGGCGGACAAGATAGCCAGAGCCCACAGGGAAAACGAAAGAAACGTTGATGTTGTCGAAGGACAGGCCAAGCTTGGCAGGGCTTTTTGGGTTAGATGGAATTTGGGGATTCTGGAAAACTTGGGCATAGAAGAGAACGTCGAGTTCTTGGCCAGGAAGATTGACGAGTTGTGGTGGGACTTCGCCGATCTGGAGTTGTACCCAGACGTCATACCAACGTTGCGCAAACTCAAAAACAAAGGCATCAAGACGGGAATAGTGACCAACGGGTTGGAAAGCGATTACCAAAGGATCTTGGAGAAACTTCGCCTGACAGACCAGTTTGCGGTTGTCGTCGGCGTCGACAGTTGTGGCAAGGGGAAGCCGAGCAAGGAAATCTTCCGTTGCGCGCTCGACAAACTCTGCGTACGTCCAGAAGAGGCAATATTCATCGGGGATTCACTCAAGTATGACTATGAAGGCGCCAAGAACGCTGGAATCAGACCCGTGCTCATCGATAGGGAAGGAAATGAGACAAGGGCGAAGTCGATTAGGAACCTGAATGACGTGATGGGTTACCTTTAAAACAGTATTCAGTCGTTTACAGGCATGTCGCTACAGCGAAGAGTTGGTGGAACGTGGAGCGTGAAAAGAAACAAACCAAACTGCAAGCTGTAAAGTTCGCAGATCTGGTTGGCTATCAGGAAGGCTCTGTCGTGAGTCGAACACTGATTGAGAAAAAGACGGGAACGGTGACCCTGTTTGCCTTCGACGAAGGACAAACGTTGAGCGAACACACCGCTCCGTACGACGCTTTGGTTCATCTCCTCGACGGAGAAGCCGAAGTAACCATATCAGGGAAAGAGTATCACCTTAAAGAAGGCGAGATGATCATAATGCCCGCTAATCAGCCTCACGCTCTGAAGGCGACGAAACGGTTCAAGATGATTTTGACGATGATAAGATCTTGAACAGCGGTTTTTCGTTTGTGCCTTTAGAATAGTGCATCCGCAATCATGGCGAGGAAAACGATCGCCAGGTATGGACTTGAGAATTTGAAAACTGCCGATGTCTTGCTCTTTGACGGGCGTGCTAGGAGCCACGAATTAAGCAGGAACATCGGAACGTTGAGAAGACTTACCGTAATAAGGTAAACCCAGCCTAAGGAGCCGAAGAAGAAAAGCAACGTTGAAAAAGCAATCAACAGGAACGATGTGGACGCGATGTACCTAACAGCTTCTTCATCTTCAAGGACGACCGGCAGCATGGGAACCCCAGCCTTCGAATAGTCCTCCTTGTACCGAAGGGCTAAACTCCAGATGTGATTAGGTATCCACAGAACAACCAGAGCGGCCATGAGCGCAACGGTTAGGTTTATGCTGTTCTCGACGAACGCCCAGCCGAAAGCTACGGGCAGGCCACCGCTTATTCCGCCCAACACGATGTTCAGCGGATGCTTTCTCTTTAGGAACCAGCTGTACACGACGACGTTGTCCAGAACGCCTAGTAACATGAAAACGAAAGATAACACATTTCTCATGATGGCAAGCGCAAGGGAGAGAACGATCAGAACCAGACCAAAATACAGTGCCTTTTCAGGCGGACTGATACTGCCAGAAGGCAATGGCCTGTTGACCGTTCTTTCCATGACTGCGTCCATGTCCCTGTCCAGATAGCACGTGACCGCATTGCATCCTGCACACCCAAGAGTTATCGCGGCCACGGCTGAAAACCACATCCACAGCGGTAGACTGATTAAAGTCAAGTGAGAAGCCACAATCATGGCGGCGAAAGATGTAAAAACCAAGAGAGACACAATTCTTGGCTTTGTCAATTTGACGTAGTTAGCAACGGTTTTCGCCGAAAGCTCCATATCTGGTTCTCGATGAAATAGCCCCTTCGAACCAATAAAAAGTTATAGACGAGCCACTCGTTTTCTGGCTGCACGAAATTATGAGGTGCAAAACCCAATTTCTATGATGGAAGCTTGACTTCATTGACCGGAAACTCGAGAGTCGTTGAGCCAACGCTGAAAGTGTACTCGAAATTCTCGAACAACAGAGTTTGTGCCAGCGTCAACGAACCTGAAATCTGATAGTCAATATGTACCGTGACAAACACCAACCCAGTTGAAGGCACATTTCCCGTTTAGGAGCTTGAAGGCGCGCGATGTAACCACTGGCGGCACCTTACATGGTGAAAATAACCAGCCACTTATCTCATTAAAGAATAGTGTATAGCACGTACGTATGTACATCCCATTAAATACCGAGCAGGTGAAGTAGAATGCGTTCAGGTGCAACTATGCACATGCTGGTAGATTTTGCCGACGGCATGCTCGCGATGACTGTCATTCTGCTAGGTTTGAGCATCATCACGTGCATTATGTGGGCACTCACATGGGTTGTACCCTTTCTGCTGTTGGTCATTTTGATTTCAGTCTCTTTGCTGGGGCGTGAGCTCCAAACGTTCTTGAATAGTAGGAATCGAACCACAAGGTTGGACAGGCTGAGGCAGGTTCTAATAGCATCATACGGCGTCTGCTTCGCTTGCTGGGGGTTCGATGTCTGTTTTACTTTCTATGCGATAAACGTGTTGGGCATCGCTTCGGAACTGAATCCCCTAGGCTGGCCTTTGGGAATCGTCGGCGCCTTGATTTTCTACGTTCCCGCCTTCTTCTTCACCTATTTTCTTTTGTTCAGAATGAAACGTGAACATTCGGTTCTTGCAGCGATAGTGGTGACTGTTCTTGCTCTCTACATTGGCTTCATGAATTTCGTCGCTGCTGGACAGAACCTCTCCCTAATCCTGACGTACCTAACGCCGCCTTCTCTGCTGACGTACGTTTCGCTCCTTGCCGTTCTTGCCGTGATTGATGTCGTCTATACGTTTGCTTTTGTGAAACTGTCGCGAGTTCACTTTTCTAGAAAGCCAAGTTTCTGGACGATTACCACTATTCTCTGGTGCGCAATCTTCATCGTTGGCGTCATTCAACCCGCCTACACCTTCATCAGCAGTTATGGACAGGGAGGGCAACCGTCGTTCGAACTGTCCCGGTTCTTCGTCGCCTCCACCTACAGCGGCATTGAAATCTACAACAACGGATCAGCGGCGGCGTACAACGTTGCAGTCACGTATTCCTTTCTGAGGCGCGTGAACGCAAGTCAACCTCACTGGTCATACGAATGGAGCGGAGGAGGAAGAATTCCGCAGATCAAAACAGAGGAAAAAGCGATTCTGACCGTGTCTGTGGGTCTCGATGACATAGAAACTGCCTTTCCGAACGCGACCATTACAGATTTTGGAGCTTATGTAACAGTTTCCTGTACGCACAATGGAATAGAAATCGGCGCTTCCTTTGAGCTGGAGAGTCTGGAAGTGGCTACTTAGTTGTCGGGCTTGTCTGTATTCTTTTCGTTCGTTGCCTCTTTTCTTGAATTGGCGGCAACACGACGAAACTGACATTATTTTTTTCGGCAGGTTCTGTTTGCGGGACACATGGGGCGCTGTCTTGCGATGAATAGGATTTGTGAACCCATCCTGAAGCAGTTCCGAACATGTTTCGACAGCGGGTTTCTTCTTCTCCAGTGAGGATGTAGTCCCACAGCTTTCCGGTGTCGTCTTTGGCAACCACAACAACAAGTTTTGGCATTCTAAGTAACCCCTTGTTTACTCCGTGCATCGTCCTTCGCAAAATGCGGAAATAACGTTTGTTAACATGCCCATATATCGCTCACTACTAAGAGTCGCCGTTGCGGGGCTTCCAGTAGAAAACTACGTTTAAAAACCAGGATCATCGCACGTTTGAAATGTAGCTAAAAGTCGAAAATGTTCTAAGGTTTTGACACAAAAACGTTGTCTTTTATGAAAAATCTCCATGGTACATGAGTCCACTTGCCTGCATATTCAACATTGACCCTCCTAGTCTTGATAATATCCTCTTCATTGATGTGTTCGCCATCTTCTATGTACAACGGTGGACCACATAGGGCGGTGCCGTTCAGTTTTTTCGTTATTCCCATCGCCATACACAGCCTGCTGGGACCGTTCGTCAAGTTTGTCGTCTGACCATGGGCGAGGCCTCTACGTTTTATCATGAGTGCGATGCCTTCTTTATGCTCCAGCGCTCTTATCAAGACCGCCTCTGGCTTTCCCATTATTGGTCCGCTGGTGGCGTCGAAGCAGTAGTACATTCCGTAGATCTGGTAGACGTAGGCGTGTCCTTTTGGTCCGTACTGAACTTCGGTCCTTGCCGTGCGCCGGTTGTTGTAGGCGTGAGAAGCCTTGTCCTCGGGACCTATGTACGCTTCTGCTTCGACGATCTTGCCAGCGGTTGTTCCTTCGGCGGTTTCGTGGACGAGGATTTTTCCAAGGAGGTCTCTCGCTACGATGAGAGTATTTCGTTCGTAGAATTTTCTCAGAAGGACCATGCTTGAGAATGGGTTTAAATCAGGATAATAATACTTCTTGTCAACTATCATGGTTCACTTAAATTATCAAACTCGCATATTCAGCGTCTAACGCTCCAATAAACTCATCTCTCACATCTACACGCTCTCGGTTTGGTTCAGACTTTCCGTGTTTCTCAAACTGGGCTTCCTTATTCGTTGATTCTCTTAACTATTCGTAAAGCTAGAAGGGTAAGCCATCTTGACGGCTTCTCCTTCTGTCCAAAATCAAAATCAGACCACGCCTTAACAATTGACTCGGGGGTGAATCTTCCTTCTTCATCCTGCTTCGACAAGAGCAGACTGACCATTTCTGATTTCCGAAGCCTCTGCTTGGCATGTTCAAACTGAGACAGAACATCCAGAAACTTCAGCATCTTGTAGTCAGTGAATGGATACTTCAGCTTATTCCAGTCCTTTCCAACTTGACTGTCATGCCCAGCATACTTCACTTTTCCTCTGTTCTGCCAGCATTGAAAGAGAAAATCAACTCCTTTTTTTGCAGTTTCACTGTTACGAAGCCTCGCATTCTGCGCGAACGCTCCGAGCACGAACATCGTAGCCATAGCACAACTTAGCTCCTTTTTCCTTGGTCTGCCTATCTGCCCAGTATCTTTGCACCAGAACCCGCAATCAAGCCGCTGTCTTCTGACGAGCCAATCGTAAGCTCTCTGCAGCCTTGGGTCTTCGAGAAAACCCAGCCTTGCCAAAGATTCTGTTATGATGGCACTGTAACAGTCAAAAGCATGACTTGGCGGGTCCCATCCGAATCCCCCAGACGCAAGTTGAGTGCTGAACACGTATTCGCAGGCATTAACGATCCTTCTGTCCTCAACGGAGAAGCCGAAATCAGCCAGCACTGGGAGCATCCAGAATGTAGTATCTTTCTTCGGCCACCAAGTGTGGATATCCTTAGGTGCTCCCCAGTAGCCGTCCTCATTCAATCTGCTGAAGATCTCCTTCATCAGGACATGCTGGGAAATCGCCTTTTTCGCCGTCACAACCCCACTTTCCCCATCATCCCTCTCAAGAAGGTCGGTCAGCGCGCGATACACTGCCCAAGGCTCACCCTCGAAAAGCCATCTTGACAATTCCTCTTTCAGCAAGGTCTTCTCACCATACTCGTTGATTTCGTCATCACATCCATTTACTCTTAAGTTAAACCAGCCTGAAAACGTTTACGCCAAGACTCAGACCGGAACCAGTTCCACATCAGCAATCATTCTAATTCAAACCAAAGTTCAAGGTATAAATAGAGAGGGGATAGACACCGCAGAGACCAGCAGAAGGTCATTGTCAGCCCAGAACCACCAACCGCTGGACATATTTGGCTCCAAATAGAGGGGCCTAGAAGCGTTGCACACACGCACAAACGCATAATAGTAGCCCGGGATACGTGACTTATCTCGTTTAAATTTCTCACAAGCGAGCTTCTTTGATTCCCCATTTAAAGCTCTGCAAAAAGCGCGCGCTACGATAACTGGAAGTTATTTTTCCTTCTTCGGCGTGGGTACAACGCCAAGTTGCTGCATGAAGCCAAGAGTGTCCAACCTTACCCAACTCTCCACGAACTTGCCCCCGGCGACGCGGTCAATCTCGATCCCCCACATCGTCACCTTCTTATTGGTAGGGGGAATACCAATAAATTCACCTTTGTGTGTGCCAGTCAACGTCCACCGTACGGCAACTTTGTCTCCTTCGACTACCGTATCATCCAAGGTCCAATGAATATCGGGAAACGCGTCATAATACGCGCTGAAAAATTGTTTAAAGTCCTTGAGCCCGCATATCTCCCTGCCCACGCCACTGTGAAAGACGACGTTAGTGACCCACGTCTCGTCTATTTCGGCCATGGCAGCCGCCTTCCCTTTGTTCCATTCCTCAAAAAAGCGACGCACGAGCGCCTTAATTTCTTCTGCTGACATGACAAATCACCCGCCAATTGCTAACTAACCTATGTCTATATATAATTTTAATGTGCCCGCTCTGGGCAAGACCGAGAATTTAAACCTCGACCTATCTACGGTACAATGGTAGCCCGGGAGAGATTCGAACTCTCGTCAAGGGCTCCAGAGGCCCTCATGCTTGACCGCTACACCACCGGGCTACACAATCCAGACCTAGGAAACCAAAAGCTTCCGCAGAATAATCTCACTGATCAACCCCAAAAACCTTGCGACCCTCGACTCTCAATGCCTCCTCAACGCAGTGGCATTCTTGGCTGCTTGAATCCCAACGCTCACAACAATAAAGTGTCTTCACTATTGGATTCTTGTTTTCAGAAAAACGCACCCAACACAATACAAGATTCGGATAATCATACGCGTTGTGATAACCGCAGTTGCCGCAAAACTTCTGTTTCGCTTCCGCTCTTACCTTCAACTAGCTGCCTCCAACTGCTGACTTTTTCTTGCGTTTCAGATAAGGCGTTCGTTTAAACTCCTTGCCAAGCCTCTCGAGAACGGATGCGACCATCATCGGAAAAACAATCATCACATCGCCAATAACCATAACCTTGTTCGCCTCGCTCTTCACCTTGCCCCAGCTAATGGTCTCCTCCAACGTCGAACCAGACAGTCCTCCAGTTTCAGCCCTATCCATAGTGATAACCACAGCATAATCCATTCCCTTCTTCGACGCAAGAGCCGCAGACTGAACAGTGTTCCGAGGAACTCCACCGCCAATTACGATCATGCCATTCTTCGCCGACTTCTTACAGATGCCAACAATCTCCGGCACATCCTTGAACGCATCTACCACCAACACGTTCTTCACCGCCTTTCGCGACGCATGAAGCCAATGCACGAACCCGAACTCCGAATCACGAACCGCAGGAAGGAAGACAGGCACTTGCGACTCATACGCCGCCCGCAAGATCGAGTTTGGATCTTTCAGTCTCTTCCCCAGTTCCCAAGCGAACTCGTTCGAGGTCAAGTTTTTCCCGCTGTTCTGTGCGGCTATGTCATCGAATATTCCCACGAGCCCATAATCAAGCTTCGCAAAGTCTTCTTCCGGCACAAAAACATCGTATATGCGGTATATGTGGTACTTGTAGAGCATTTCGTCGTCGACGAACCAGTGTCCCTTATAGTGGTGTCCGCCCAACGCCTCGATTGTGTCGTGAACCATGTTAGCGCCCGTGCTCACAACCACATCGATAAGCCTCTCACGGATCAAATCCGCCACGAGCGAGCGCATCCCAGCCGGAACAACAGCACCAGCTAGCGCCAAGAATATCGTGCATTTCTCGTCTCTCACCATTCGCTCGTAGATGTCACACGCCGTCGACAGTCGCCCAGCACCGAACGAACCCGAGTTCTTGAACTGCTGAACCAGCTGGTCTACTGACAGCTTTCCGTTTATTCTGATATGCTTAACTGGTTCAGTGAGGAAGTCTTTTCTCTGCACCAAATCTCCCACTCAATCCTCAATTCTGTTGTAGTTTTTCTAAAAAGCTTTTCTAATGCTCCGCCAGCCGAAACGAAACTCGCAGGTTTTCGCAGCAAAAAAGTCCTGCTCTACTTGGGCTTTACCACCAGAACTGGACAAGATACGTGATGAATCACGCCATCAGTCACGCTTCCCAGAAGAAGCTCTCTGATGTGACTCACACCCCTAGCCCCAATAATGATTAAATCGGAATTCTTCTCCTTCGCCACCCTTATGATTTCCTGAACCACATGCCCTTCTTCGAGCAACTTCTCGACAGACACGCCCTCAGCCTTGGCCTTCTGTTCCGCGTCCTCGAGAATGCGCTGACCAACTTTCTTGGCGGTCTCGGCCATCTTCGAAATCTCCACGGAAGAAACGACGGGAACTCCAGGAGGAGACAACGTGGTTGGTTCTGGCATCATAATCGTCCCAGCCGTTATAGAATAGACATGAATCAGCGTGAGTGTGCTTCCGAATTTCTTGGCTATCTGAACCGCGATGTCCAATGCTCTTAACGAATGCTCGGACCCGTCTACCGGAACCAGTATTCTCTCAAACAACCTTCTCAAGCCTCAAACTGGATATATCTGTAGCATTAACACGTTTAACCTTTTTCAGAATAACCGCCAAAAAACAATTTGAAGATGATGAGCGCATGAGCTTCGTCTGTCGTGACTCAAGAACTGTCTCTAGAGCAATGAAAAATCTGCAGACTTAATCTTCCCCTTGGGGTCCACGACAACCTCGAACTTCTCCGCCCAAGGATGCCCTTCTAAGTCTATCGGGCAAGTGCCCCTGAAAATCCTATCGCCGTTTTTCTCCTCCACAGAAGCAACCTCAACCCTTTCCGCGTTTTTTTTCTTCTTGACGAAGCTAACAGCCACTTCCTGCGCAGAGTCTGTGGAAACACTAGTTTCCTTCATGGTTCGTTCCCCAACTGTTTTCTCTGATATCTTGTTAACGACGGCATTAAGGGTTATGAACGGAAAATAGTGAGCGAAGCTAAACATAGGTTAAACCGCGCACCTATCATGCGATAGATTCAAATCAAAAACCCACAATCGTTCATCTTGACGACGCACGGACAAGGAAAGCCATGACCGAGAAAAAACGAATAATATTCCACGTTGATATGGACCATTTCTTCACAGCGGTCGAGGAAAGAGAACATCTCGAATACAAAGGCAAGCCAGTGGTTGTTGGAGCAGACCCCAAACAAGGCAAAGGAAGAGGCGTCGTGAGTACTTGCAACTACGAGGCTAGAAAGTTCGGTGTCAGGTCTGGCATGCCAATCTCAAAAGCCTGGAAGCTATGTCCAGAAGCCATCTACCTGCCCGTGAACTATGCGCTCTACACGCGGGTTTCTGAGCGAATAATGGAGATCCTGCGGAAGTACACCGACAAGTTTGAGCGCTGGGGCATAGACGAGGCTTTCTTAGATGTCACATCAAAGGTAAAAGACTTTGCTGAGGCTGAAACTCTCGCTCGTGAAATAAAGCAACAAATCTACAGCGAAGAGAAACTCACCTGCTCGATCGGAGTAGGCCCGAACAAGCTTGTTGCCAAGATCGCTACCGACATCCAAAAACCCAACGGTCTGACAATCGTCAAAGAGGAAGAAGTTGGAAAATTTCTGGCTCCATTGTCAGTTCGAAAGCTTCTTTGGGTCGGAAGAAAGACTGAAACGAAACTCAATTCCATAGGCGTTAAGACAATAGGAGACTTGGCTCGTTGCGACCCAACCGTTCTAACGGAAATGTTTGGAGGCGTTGGCGGGCAGATGTACTTGATGGCACACGGAATCGACAGAAGCGAGGTTGAAGAAAGAGGCGAAGTCAAATCCATTAGTCGCGAAAGGACTTTCGAACAAGACACCTCAGATTTTGGGCTTGTTCTGGAAACGTTGGAGAGAATAGCGAAAGAAGTACATGAGGACGTTTTGAGCCAAAGTCTCTACTTCAAGACTGTCACGATAAAGGTTCGTTACGAGAATTTTGAAACGCATGTTCACGGCAAGACTCTCCCATTCATAACAAACCGCTTGCAAGATCTACAGAAAACTGCCCGAGAATTACTTGAAGCCTACTTCAGGGCTGATAGGAAGATTCGACTCGTGGGCGTTAGGGTTTCAACCTTCGTGTCGGCGGAAAGACAGAAGACCCTAGTTTGAATCTGAAGCGCAGCGGTCACTTTGGTTTTGCGTTCGGGTATTTCTCTCTGATTTTTGCATCCGCTATCTTCGCTATCATGGCGTTGGAAATTAGCACGCATTTGGCACCAGTTAGTTCAGCAAGCTCAGCTGGTCTCGCGTCCTGTGTCACCAGCAACAAATCCTTCTTCTTCGCGTAGTCCACGACATCCTTGTCTTTTGCACCCTGCAACCCCAACTCTTGGATAGTGGACACTTCCCACCCTAGAGTTTCGAAATATTCCTTTAATCCCGCGCACATTTCATCAAGCAGTAGCTTCAAGTCCAACCACCCGTTCAGTTATCTTTTTTAGTGTCGTGCATCGTCCAAGCTTCTCTCAAGTTTTTCTCTCGTCACGTTCATATGTCTTTTGTTCTAGCCGCTAGCAATAGTTTTTAATAGGAAAGATGCAAGTCCATTAGTGTTCGATGGAAAGGGAACACGGATTTGGCTCAAGGTTCAGGCGTAAAAGTAGTGCTGACGGCTTCAGCTACCGAGATGAGTGACTATTTCAACAACCCTTTCATCGCGTTCGTCGCGGGCTTTCCAAAAGGACCCATACCGTTGTGGTTCGTGCGAAGAATGCTTTATCCACCGGTGGAACGCAACGGCGAAGACGGAAGGGCGAGATATGCACCCTACGGTTTAAGGAAAGTTGAAGCCATACTCCTAGAAAATGGTTTCCAAGATTCAGACGTTGCTGTCGTTCACCCGTTCGACCTCGATCGGTTCGTCGGACCAGAGACCAAAGTCGTCGGCATTTCCACTATGGACCCGGCTGGAATGGGGTACGTGAGCAAAACTTACACTTCCATAGTCGGCGGAAGAGACCCTATGAGCGCCATCGAATTCAGAGAACTCGTGAAGCACCCGAACATTCAGAAGTACAAGCCCAAAGTCATCGTTGGCGGTTTTGGCTCGTGGCAACTGGAACGTAAGAAGGTTATGGACGACTACGGCATTGATTGTGTCTTCATCGGAGAAGGAGAGAGTGCCATTGCCGAACTCTTCAGAAGAGCCGTGAACGGAGAGTCCATCCCAAGAACCGTTCGCATCAAGAAGGGTGTTGAAAGCGAAAGGGTGCCCACGATAAAACACGCTGCCATCCACGGAGGCATCGAAATCTCACGTGGTTGCGGTCGCAACTGTCAGTTTTGCACGCCAACGATGCAGATGAAGCGTGACATTTCACTTGAGAAGATCATGGCGGAACTTGAGGTAACCGTGAGAGAGGGATGTTCTAGGATTACTCTCGTCACTGACGACATGTTCTTGTACGGTTCACAGGGGAAGAGTTTCATCCCGAACAGGGAGGCAATCGTGAAAATGGTGAAGAGTGTGGCTTCCCACCCGGGAGTCAAGGCTGTTCAACCATCGCACACGTCCTTGGCGCCGGTTGTCTGTGACCCTGTTATGGTTCAGGAGGTCGCTGAAATTCTCATAGAACGCTATTGGTACAGTCACAAGAAGAAGCCCATCGTGACGTCTGAAACTGGCATCGAGACCGGAAGCGTGAGGCTGATGCGGAAATACATGGCGGGAAAGATGCTTCCTTTCAAGCCGGAACAGTGGAAAGAAGTCATTTCACAATCTTTTGGGATTATGAATGACAACGATTGGTATCCGCTTACGACGTTGATAATCGGACTGCCGGACGAGAAGGAAGAAGATGTGATTCAGACGCTTGAGCTGATGGATGACCTGAAGGGTTACAACGCATTCTACGTGCCTCTGCTTTTCGTCCCGCTTGAAAACTGCCTACTCATGAACAAGAGCGGGGCTGAACTTGACGGTTTAACGAAGGTGCGATGGGAATTTCTGACTGTCTGTTGGGAATACAATTTCCGAAATTGGGCAGACACTTTCATAGGGAACCGAGTCTCGAACCCGTTCCTTTTCAACTTCATCAGGCGAGGAGTCATGCCGGTCGTAGGAAAAATGGCGGGATTCTATTACGGAGCCAAGCATGGCAAGCAGATGAAAATGGCAATCGAGAAATGGGCACACGCATGAGACACATAGGATTCGCAACGCGACAGTCTTCTTCAGGTTAAGCTGAAACGGAGAAATCAACGTGATAGAGGCATATGAGTTCGGGTTGGTTACTATTGACGGCAAGAAGTACAGGAGTGACGTGATTCTCTTACCTGAAAGGGTCATGGACGGCTGGTGGAGAAAAGAAGGCCACAGACTTTACGTTGAGGACCTGAGAGAAATCTTGGAACGACGGTCAAAGCCGAATGTTCTCGTCGTTGGAACCGGTTTTTATGGAAGGATGAAAGTCCATTCCGAAGTTGAAAGCACTCTGAAATCCCAAGGAATCGAGCTTATCATCCAGCCGACACACGAAGCATGGAAAACATTCAACAAGCTTCTTGAGTCTGGCAAACAAATTGCTGCTGCTTTTCACATAACTTGCTAGAGGCATAAGCCTTAAGCAGATTGGAAACTATACTCCTGCCCATAGGTGAATCGTCAAAATGCCTGTCAAGCTTCTCAAAGAAATAGGGGACGAAGTCACAGACCTCTTAAGTGAGCTAATCCGGATAAACACGAGCAATCCGCCTGGGAACGAAACCCAAGCAGCGAAATACTTGATTGAGACTCTGGAAGAGGACGGTTTTAAATGCGAATTTTTCGAGTCTGCACCAAACAGAGGCGACATCGTCACCCGTCTTAAAGGAAGTGGAGAAAAGCCCAGTGTTCTTCTTCTTTCCCACATGGATGTGGTTCCCGCAGACTCGAAGGAGTGGACCGTAGACCCTTTTGCGGGATTAGTCAAGGAGGGCTTTGTCTGGGGTCGAGGCGCGTTGGATATGAAGTCAATGACGGCTATAGAGATTATGGTTTTGAAACTTCTGAAGCGCAACAGAATCAAACTGAAGAGCGACGTAGTGCTGGCGGCGACAGCCGACGAGGAAAAGGGCGGAGAACAAGGGGCAGGGTGGCTTGTCCGCAACTATCCGGACAAAGTCCGAGCGGACTACGTAATAAACGAGGGCGGAGGGCAAGCACTGCCAATCAACGGCAAGAATATATACACGATACAGACTGCGGAAAAAGGAATCTGGTGGTTCAAAGTCAGAGCCAAGGGCACACCCGGACACGGTTCGGTTCCCAGCATAGCAGACAACGCCATACTGCGGATGAACAGAGTTATTGATCGACTGGGAAACTACCGCTCCGAAATCTCGCTCGTTCCGACGTTGAAGCAGTTCTTGACGGAGATGGCAAGAGAGAACCCGACCTTGCGAGAGGATTTGACCCGCTTGCTTCAAAACCCAACCGCCGCAGACCAAGTGCTTGACAAGCTAGCCAAAAAAGACAAGGCTATCGCTGAAGAGGTTCGAGCGAAACTTCGCATGACAGTCACGCCGACGATGATTCACGGAGGAGTGAAAGAAAACATAATCCCATCCGAATGTGAAACCGTGTTCGACTGTCGCATTCTGCCCGGGCAGACAACAACGAAAGCTGTGGCAGAGATAAAGGGACTACTAAGCAAGGATGACTTGGAGAAGTTGGAGTTTGAAACAATCCAAGCGAGTGAGCCATCGGAATCCCCCATGAACACGCCACTTTACGACTTAATCGTGAAGGTTCTGAAAGAATTCGAGCCGAACTGTTCTGTCGCGCCGTCCTTGCTCACTGGAGGAACTGATTCGCGTTTTTTCCGAAAACTTGGAAGCGTATGCTACGGTTTTCAGCCCATGCGTTCGGATCTGCCATATGGCGAAATTGCCAAGATGATACATGGAATTGACGAAAGAATTTCCGTCGCGAACTTGGTGTACGGCACAAGCGCTCTTTACAATGTCGTCGAAAGGTTTGTGACTTAGAGTCTCAGGACAAAGTGAAGTTATAAATAGCCGTTCCAACGGTGTTCTTATACGATTCGTTGAGGAGGTTCAAGTGTGCCTGCGATAGAAGTTGGCAGAATCTGCGTCAAGTTGACTGGTCGAGAAGCTGGAAGAAAATGCGTCATAGTGGACATCATCGACAAGAGCTTCGTGCTGATCACAGGACCTAAAACGGTTACGGGCGTGAGAAGACGTCGGACGAACGTCAATCACGTTGAACCCCTCCAAGACAAAATGAGCATAAAAAGGGGAGCTTCGGATGATGAAGTCTCCGAGGCACTCAAAGCGGCTGGCAAACTTGAAGACATGGCGCAGCCGATCAAACCGGCTTTTGCCTCGGTTTAAACTCTTATATTTCTGAGCCTTTTTCTACATGGACAAGGAGTGCAGTTTCAACATGCCTAGAAGCATTGCTCCATGGGTAACCAGAAGGACACTGTTGGAAAAAGCTGGAGGCAAGACAGACCCAGATTATGGGCACAAGCCAGAAGACAGACCCGCGGAAGAGTACATCCGATACGGCCTCATAAACTTGGACAAGCCTGCAGGTCCGACGAGCCACGAAGTCGCTGCATGGGTAAAGCGAATCCTCAAGCTAGAGCACGTGGGTCATGGTGGAACTCTAGAGGCTCGAACGTAAGCCGGAGATATCCCATCGTGACCGGTGTCTTGCCCGTAACCCTAGAGGAATCCACGAAAGTTGTCCAAGCCTTGCTCTACAGCGGGAAAGAATACGTGTGCCTCATGAAGCTTCACGACGACCTTGGCGAAGAAAAAGTCAGAGCCGTCATGCAGGAGTTTGAGGCAACGATCTATCAGAGACCGCCTTTGAGGGCTTCGGTCAAGCGCCAGCTGAGAACGAGGAAGATTTACTACCTCGATTTTCTCGAGATGAGCAGACGAAACGTGCTTTTCACGGTTGGATGCGAGGGCGGAACATACATACGCAAGCTCTGTTTCGACATGGGCGAAGCTTTAGGCTGCGGAGCACATATGCAGGAACTGCGAAGGACAAGAGCTGGTCCCTTCGTGGAAAACGACGGCATGGTGACTTTGCATGATGTGGCTTTTTGGTTCATGGAATGGGAACAGCGGAAAGATGAGAAAATCCTGAGAAAGTTCATAAAGCCCATGGAAACTGCTCTGGGGCTGGTTCCGAAGATCTACGTTCGAGACTCTGCCGTGGATGCCGTGTGCCACGGCGCGAGCTTGACGGCACCTGGCGTTGTGTCACTCGAGACGGGAATAACTAAAGGGTCGATGGTAGCGATTCTCACGCTAAAAGGGGAAGCAGTGGCTCTGGCTAGACCAGTCGTTTCCGCCGAAGAAATCTTGAAGATGGAACATGGAGTCGTTGCTGAACCAGAAAGAGTGCTCATGAACAGGGGCACGTACCCGAAACGCTGGAGAAGCGGCGAAAAATAAATGCCGAGAAAAACCGAAAGTCCGGACCACTATTTTGCCTCACGTCCAAAATCTAAACTCGCACTCGGAATACTACGAGTAAACCTTCGTGGCATAAGGTTCGAGTTCTTGACAGCGTCGGGTGTCTTCTCGAAGAAGCATCTTGACCTCGGCACTAGGCTTTTGATCGACTCCATGATTCTACCTGAAAAGGGATGCGTTCTGGACATTGGATGCGGATATGGTGCGGTAGGAATTGCCGCTGCCACTTTTAATCCTAATCTGCGTGTGATCATGGTTGACGTGAACGAAAGAGCGGTGTGGCTGACGAGACAAAACCTCGAAATCAACCGTGTCCACAACGCAGAGGCACGAAGAGGAAACTTGTACGCGCCTGTTAATGACTTGGCTTTCGATTGCGTTCTTTCAAATCCGCCAGTCAGTGCGGGAATGGAGACTGTCAAAGCGATAATAGCAGGAGCGCCAGAGCGCATGGCGAAAAAGGTGCCTTTTCAGATGGTTGTAAAATCAAAGATTGGTGGAAAAAGATTGCATGGGATTTTTGAGGATGTTTTCGGGAACGTTGCGGTTCTTTCGCGAGAAAGCGGCTATCGAGTGCTGATCGCTAGAAACAGCAAAGCTTCTTTAGGCCACATCGAGCAGTGAAAAAACAGCAATTTTTATCTGAAAGAAGCCTCGTGTTGCTGAATCATGGTGGTTCATCAGGACTTAAGTGAGAGTTCAGGTTATAGATGGCTGGTTCTCTTTGCTTCTTTGCTTGCCTTTGTTGCCTACGCTTTTGCGCTTCAAGCGGTTCCGCCTCTGATTCCATCCGTAATAGCTGAGTTTGGCATAACCAACGCAGAGGCTGGTTTGCTCATGTCGGTCGTTTTGATTCCAGGCATTTTACTCAGTTTGTTCGCTGGCAGCGTTCTAGTTCGTAGGTACAACGTGGTGCGAGTAGGAATTGTGTCCTTGGTGTGCGTGGTTTTGGGTTCTCTTGTGACAGCCTTGGCAGGCTCTTTTACAATCATGCTGGTCGGGAGGTTCTTGGTCGGCGTCGGAGGCGCGTTCATTTTCGCCGTCACGCCCGCGATTATAGCTCAGTGGTTTCCTGGGAAGGAGTTGGGAAAAGCCATGGGGATTTTTGGGATAAACATGCCGCTTGGTACGGTCATTGCTTTTCCAACTGCAAGCGTGCTTGCTCTTGCGTATGGCTTGCGTTTTCCTTTTTATGTCAGTGCGATCATCGGATTGATTGCGCTCGCGGTTTTTGCTGCTGTTGTCAAGGAAGGACCGTTCTTGCGTGAGAAAACGAACTTGAGTATGCGTCAAGCCTTGGGCAATTTTGAGGTCTGGAAGGTAGGGCTTGTCTGGCTGTTTTTCAACGCTTCGGCTTTGGCGTTCACAACCTGGGGCGAGAAACTGTTTGAAACGTTCAGAGAAGTACCGACTGTGGAAGCTAGTATCTTCGCGAGTTTGCTCATGTGGACGGCGATATTTTTCGTTCCTGTGTTCGGTTACTTGTCTGATAGAAATTGGCAAGCGCAAGGTCTTCGCGATTGTGGGTTTGTTTCTGATGACGATGGCGTTTGTTGCATTGAGTTTTTCCTCTGGCTTAGCGTTGATAGCTTCCATCATGTTCTTAGGCTTCGCGGCGGGAATGACGCCTCCAATTGCTTCGGCACTGCCTGCTGAGATTCTTGGACCTGACTTGGCCAGTGTGGGTTTCGGCGTCACCGGAACGTGCTTAAACATCGGTGCTTCTTTGGCGCAGCCGTTGATTGGTGCGCTGTTGGATGCGACTGGCTCCTACGCTGTTTGTATGATGGGAATGGCTTCGCTCTCAGCGTTGGGTGTGCTGGTGTCGGCAGCCTTGAAAACTCGATAGTTAGAAAAGGAGACCGTTTTGAAACAAACATTAAATTCTCGACGATTGATAATGGTTAAGTCCAGCGGTGCCGGGGTGTCCTAGCCAGGTAGGGAGCAGGCCTGGAGACTGTGCCGTTGCCACATAGCCTGTGGCCTTTCGGGGCCGCGTGGGTTCAAATCCCACTCCCGGCGCCAAAACTATGTCTGAAAGGGGCGTGTGTGTTGGTTAGTCGCTTTTGGGGAGTTGTTGCATTGCTTGTTTGATTGTTGCTGCGGATTTTTTGAATTGTTCTTGGGTTTCGGGGTCTAGTTTGAGTTGTAGGATTCTTTCTACGCCGTTTTTTCCGAGGATGCATGGTACGCCTATTGCGATGTCTGTGAGTTCGTATTCGCCTTGGAGTGGTGTGCTGAGGCTTATGACGCGGTTTCTTGCGCGGAGTAGGGCGTCTGCCATTATGGCTATTACTGCTGCTGGTGCGTAGACGGTTGATCCTGCGAGTTTTATGATGTCTGCGCCTGAGGTTCTTGTTTGGTCCACTATTTTCTGGATTGCTTGTTTGGTTAGGAGTTCTGTTATTGGTATGCCTGATACTGAGGCGTGGTTTGTGAGGGGGACCATGGTGTCTCCGTGTTCGCCGATGACTAGTGCTCTTACGTCTTCTCTTGATACGTCTAGTTCCTGTGCGATGTAGCTGCGGAAGCGGAGTGTGTCGAGGATGTTTCCCATGCCGAAGACGCGTTTTCTTTCGAAGCCTGATGTTTTGTAGGCTACGTGGGTCATTATGTCGACGGGGTTTGTGACCATCATGAGTTTGCAGTCTGGTGCGTGCTTGACGATTTGTTTGACGATTGATTTGACGATAATTGCATTTTTGTTCATGAGGTCTATGCGTGTCATTCCGGGTTTTCTTGCTTCGCCCGCTGTGACTATGACGAGTTCTGAGCCTTGTATTCGGCTGTAGTCGCTTGTGCCTTCGATTTTTCCGTCGAACTCTATGGCGGGTGCGGCTTGCATCATGTCGAGTGCTTCTCCGCGTGCGAGGTTTTCGGCTATGTCGACGAGGACAACGTCGCTGGTTCTGAACCTTAGAATGTTGAAGGCTGCTGCGCTTCCGACTTTTCCGGCGCCAATAATCGATATCATGGTTTAGGATAGAATGTTTGTTTTACATAAAACTAACTGGTAGAGTGCGTGTGCGCAACAGTGTTAGAGCCCTGTATTTGGCGTCTAATATGCGTGGGAGGAGCCGTTTTTGTCTGGTCTGTGTGTTTAGACCCCCTATATATAGCTTGAACCAAAGGTTGACTGGCCGCATCAAGAAAGCTTAATTAATCAAAATCCGCCTCTATTGTTTTGCTTGTCAGAAATGCCCTGGTAGTATAGTCCGGTCACAGATGTTGCCTGTCAACATTGCCGGAATAGTATATGCGGCTGTCGCCCGCAGGACCCGGGTTCGAATCCCGGCCAGGGCGCCAATTTCGTTCAGCTTTGGAAGGGCATGGGATAACTACTTAAGGAGCTTCATTTTGAAAAATAGCTTCGTAATAATTGCGATGGCGAAGGAGACGATATGAGTAGTAGAGAAATCAAGAAGCTTCTTGACAACTGGGACGTTGGAGGACTAATCAGTTGTCGACAGGCAAGAAAAGGCGTAGTCAACATCAACTGGATCGTTAAGACCACGCTGGGGAAATACGTTCTAAGAAAAGTTGCCCATTTCACGAATGTAGAGGATATGAGATTTGAGGTGCGCTATTTGACTTATCTGAAAGAACACGAATTTCCTTACAGAATCCCTGCTCCAATAAGAACAAAAAACAAAGAAGATTTCTTGAAATTCAAAGGCTCCTATTTCTGGGTTAATGAATACGTAGAAGGCAAAGACGTCAAACGATTTAGTTACCCCGAACTCAGAGAATGCGCAAAGATGATGGCAATCTATCACAGAATAATCGAAAACTCCGGTCTGGACAACGAAAAAGGCAGCGGCGACGTGTTTAGAAGAGCCTCTGTTCTGGGGGAATTGGACAAGTTCAGGGGACAAATCCTAGAAAAAGACAAACAAGACAGAAAAGACAGGATTTTTCTCCAAGAATCATCGATTCTAGTTCCTTTGATGAAAAGTCTAGACGGTCAGGAATATTCAAAATTCCCAAAATACCCAGTACACAGGGATATCAACCCGGAAAACACGTTATGGAAAAACAAGAAACTCGTGGGCCTTGTTGATTTTGAGAACGTAGGCACGATGAATGATACAGTGATAAAAGACATTTCCGTAATGCTGCAGTATTCGTGCAGGGACCAAAAACAGAAGCACAAGTTAGATTTGAAACTAGCCAAATTCTTTTTGGGAGAATACAGAAAACATCGGCAATTATCCGACGAAGAGATAGAGTTTCTGCCAGATATAATAACAGCAGGTTCAATTGAAGACTTCAGCTACGCCTATTGGATGCTGGTCAACGACCCGAAAAGAGCCAGATTATACAGACTAAAACTGTATTCTCAGACTGCTCAGTGGTATCAAAAGAATAAACAAGAAATCATAGAGAAATTGTCAAACTGAAAAAAGTCGGTCACATCGCGGCCAAGGTGCTATTTCAAAGCTGTAGCTTGTTAGCTAAAGATACGTCGTCATTTTACCATGAGGACTGAAGTGTTAGCATAGTGGACAACGTGCTCAGCCACGCTACCCATCAAAAAGCGCATGACAGCACCGTGACCCTTGTTTCCCATGACGATCAAGTCATAATTCTCTTTGTCCGCTAATTGAACAATCATCTCGGCTGGGTCGCCTGATTCTAGTCTCTGGTTCAGCTTTACTCCTTTCACTTGGCTAATGGCTTCAGATAATATGTTGTCCCCGATTTTCTTGGCTACGTCAGGTTTTATTTTTAAGAGTCCAAGTTCTTGGATGTAAAGCAACGTCAATTCCGCGTTGGATTTCTCTGCCAGGGACGCCCCGTATTTCAAGGCTTTCTGCGATTTTTCAGAGCCGTCGAATGGAACCAGTATTCGTTTCATCTGTCTTTTTTCTCTGGCGATTAAAACTGGAGTCTGCACATGCCGCAAGACTTTTTGCGTCGTGCTTCCCAAGTGCGGCTTATGTTCTATTTCTCCTCCATATCCCATCGTGACCAGATCATAATCGCCCTCTTGCGTTTCCTCTATTATGGCCTCAGCTGGGTCGGCGTGCTCAACAATCTTCTGATCCACTTGCACGCCTTCTTCTTTGAACAAGTTCACACTCTCCGCGATAATTTCCTCAGCCCTCTGGCGGTACCATTCCGTGATCTCGTTGACAACCGCTTCGGGGGCCGCGCTGCGAGGCGGCGAATCAGGAAGGTGAGCTAGGATGGCTCCTTGTTCTCCGGTCGGCGCGACTGACACGTACTCGGGCGCTTCTGGAGCGAACCTTCTGAATTGTGGGTTCAAGAATTCATGGGATATCGCATGAAGGAGTGTTACTTTTGATTCAAATCTCTTTGCGATGAAGGCTGCTAGTTCCATGGCAACGTGTGACGGAACCGAATCATCTATGGGCAGGAGAATTTTCCGTAAGATTTCTTCGGCTTGCATAAAGATTCCGTCAGCAATTAGCTCAATCCAAGTTATTAAGCGTTAACATAGGACTGCTTCGCTAATGAATGAATCCCTAAAGAGGCTGCGAATAGCGGTTTCCATGCAAGGTTTGCGGGGAACACCGCCTTTTTTTGCTTCTTTATTGCAATCATGACCAGAAAATCATCTGAACTTTCATGCACGATTCTTTTTGAGCGGGTTTTCTTGTGAGTGCCAAGAATAAGCGTGTGAAACAAATTTTATATAGAAATTGCTCGTAATTATCTGTTTGAGGTCGCAATAGTGTCGAAGCGCGCAAAAGGAAAGAAGAAGAAGGGCGGAAAGAAGAAAACAAAGTAAAAGACCTACAGTACAACTATTCTCCCCTTTTTCTCGGATATCTGAAGCATACTGTTTCCCAATATGCAAGGACCACAGTCGGACCTTGGGAGGCTGGGGGCACATCCTTTTTCCGGTCAACCCCAATGCTGTTCGCATTGACGAGAGTTGCCCAGAAAACATATGAGTATGTTTCAACGAAGATTGTGATGATAACGGTTGAGTTCTTCTTACACGCAAGCAGACAAGCGTTCAGCAAACGTTTGGTTACTGGATATCCTAAAAGATTCAAGCCTGGGCTCCGACGTAAAATACGACGAAAGCCTCCTCGTCAGGGAAGCGTCAAAAAGCGGTCTATGCGTTGCGTGTAAAGGCGCAAGGTTTCTGTGTGGCAAAACTCGGTGCCCAATAATCGTCAAGGCTAACTACTTCCTGAAAAGCGTACCGCTCATGCAGAGCGAGGACATAGCCGGAGCTTCGCCTCCGAGCGTGTTCGTGGGAAGAATAGGCTATCCCTACGTCTACGCTGGACCTCTCGTGCCGCCCGTGCATGAAGACACCAGCATCTACGACCTGCCAGAGTTCTGGCTTGGAAAAACAATAGACGAAATCGTCGGCTTCCGTTCAATGCTCATCCGCGGAAAACACCGCGTCCACGTGCGCCAGTTCGAAGAAGCCGGAAAAATCATCGAAAGAACCAGAGAACTCGCCCTAGCCGTCAACCCTGTCGACGTTGAGCTGTTGCTGAAGAAGAAACCCAGAGGCTTCATACTGTTAGACGATGAGGTCCAGCCCTTCGGACCCTCAGCCCCGATTAAGGACCTGCTTGTTGGCAACGCCCGCTGGGACCACCAGATAGAAAAAGGCTACAGAGACACAGACTTGAAAGCTGCTAACGCCGTCAGGGAAATCTATGACAAGGGCGTGTTAGTAACGAAGATTCAGAGAGCGTTCAGCGTCGGCGCCTTCGGACTAAAACAGAACAGGCGATTAGTGCCCACGCGCTGGAGCATAACAGCCGTCGACAGCATACTGTCCAAAGACCTTATGGAGAAAGTCAAAACTTACCCCGAAATAAACGAATACCAAATCTACGAATCCCACTACCTGGACAACATCTTCGAAGTGCTCATGATTCCAAGCGCGTGGAGCTACGAAGCGATAGAGGCATGGTATCCAGGCACGGTGTGGAACCCGCAGGGCACGAACATCGTCATGTTCGGCGACTGGGAAGGCCACGATGGCAGAACAACATACGCAGAAATAGGCGGATGCTACTACGCCGCGAGGCTAGCCGTGTGCGAGCGCCTAGTAAAAGACCGAAGACAAGCAACAGCCATCGTTCTGAGAGAAGCACGCCCGGGCTACATAATGCCCGTCGGCGTCTGGCAAGTCCGAGAAAACGTCAGGAACGCCATGCGCCAGAAACCCTACAACTTCAACACTCTGGACGAGGCGCTCAGGTTTCTCGCCAGCAGGTTCCAAATTCCGCTGCAGCAGTGGATAATGAGGAGCCAGCTTCTGAAAGACGCGCTGTTCCAGAAAAGAATAACGGACTATCTGGCGAAACAACATAGCACTTACCCATGAGTGCCCAAATCACAACTGAAACGCCATCGCTACATTGATAAGCTTAAAAATCAAACGCACAGAATTACTATGAACCGTGGACGTTATGACTGAAAAAAGAACTTCTGAAGTTCCGCAGTTTGTTCTTCCATTCTGGGTCATGGCAGAAAACCGGAAGGAACCGTTAACGCAAGACATGGCAAAAGCAGCCGTGTTCTGTCTTGCTGAACTGGAAAGAGCAAAGGGCGGTGGCATAATCCTCAAACAACCCGCGGAAAAGCTCGCTTTCATTGCCCAAAGTTACTATCCATTCTGGCTCGTGCCTTGGGACGAGCTGAACTTGCTCTTCGACGGACTGGGCACGTCAGCTTATACCCTACACTTCAAACCCGTTCCAGACGCAAAAGCCTTCACGGGAAACGCCGAAAGAAGCTCCAGAACCCTCGAAGCATATTCAGCTTTCTTGAGCGACAACACCAACTACTTTCAGCCGTCAACAAGCACCAAGGAAGTCGTCTTGAAGGGTCTGATAACAGACAAGGTTTTCCTGAACGAGGTAGACTCCTACTTTAAAGAAGCTAAACAAGTCGAGGCTCCTCCCGACGATGCTACCATGCTATCGCTGACGCTGGAAGAGCCGGAATACTCTTCCGTAATGAGCGAGCTTGACAACCTCAAATCCACGTTCACCGAAGAAAAGGATGCTCTCTACGAGTGCATGAAACTCGTCAACGCGGTCACACGCGACTTCACCAAGGCGATTCGTGCCAAGATGAAGAAAGAAAAGGATGAGTTCGACGAGCAAATCAAGAAGCTGCAGGCCATCGTCAAGCCTAGAGTAGACCAGATAAACGAAGAATACGATGGAAGAATCGCGAAGCTCACGAAAGACTTCGACAGACAACTCCTCCCGTTGCAGAAGGAGAAGGTGAAGTTCGAGAAGAGCAGGGAAGAAACACTCGGCAAGATTGAACGCTACAAGACCGAAGCAAAGACAGCTGCTACAAGGAAAGACGCTGTGGCTGAACGCAAATGGAAAGAGAGAACAGATGAAGCTAAAAAGGAGCTTTCCGGGTTTGAAGCCAAGATAAAGGATTTCCAATCAAAGATAAAGAGCGTGGAAGACGCCAGAACCACCGATACTTTCAAGCTAAGAAGCGAATGGGAAGCCAAGGTGCGAGAAGCCGAGAAGGACGTGTTGGAGCTCGAGGCTTCTTGTGATGCTAGAATGCAGTTTCACGGGAAAGAAATCGAAAAACTGGAGACGCCCACTTCTGCGATAATCGGACAAATCAACAGCATGGCAAAGATGAGAGAAACCGACCTCGCTGGGTTCGGAAAGCTGGGCTTCGGGCAGAAACAGGCTGCGACAACGCTGATGTATGTGCCACTGTACTTGGTCTGTTACCGGCATGATTCCAAACGGCGCTACATGACACTCGCCCCATCCATGGTGAACAGCATAAGCCTGTTCACGAAACTGAAAGGAGCCCTGGGCAGGGCAAGAATCAAGCAGTTGGTCTCACCTCGCTTCAAAGCTATAACCCAGCACCTGAACAAACTGCTTTCAACCATCGAGAGGAACCCTGTGCTTGAAAGGGAAATAACCGAGAGCTCCGTGAAGGTTGACATTCTGAGGATGGCTTCTGTGCGCTCCGAATTCAGCAATAGTCTAAAACAGCTCAAAGAGGAAGGGTGGCTGTCAGAAAAAGAACACGAAGCCTTCGCAGAGGCGTATCGCAAAACGAGCGTGTAATGGTAATGCTGTCTAAAGCTCGTCAGCGCGTCTAGCAGTCAACGACAGAGGACTTTCGTCTTTCGTCAGGGCTTTTCCCTTTTCAAGTAGATCCACGACTTCGTCAACGAAGTTAAAGTAGACGTCTTCCCTAGAGTATTTTGCCCGAGGTCTTGGGATCTCAACTTTCACCTCGCCAATAATCTTTCCCGGTCGGGGTGACATGACGATCACCCTGTCCGCCATGAACACTGCTTCTTCTACGTTGTGGCTTACCATGATGAACGTGTTAGTAGGCAACGCGGGGTTCCGCCAGATATCAAGAACCAAATCACGAAGAGTTTTGGCTGTGAGCTCATCCAGAGAGGAGAAAGGCTCGTCCATCAGCAAGACTTCCGGTTTCAACGCCAGAGCTCTAGCGATTCCCACACGCTGTTTCATTCCGCCTGACAGGTCGTGGGGATAACAGTTTTCGAAACCGTTCAGCCCGACCATTCTCAAGTACTCTTCAGCGATGTGCTTCCGCCTTTCTTTTTCAATTCCCAACACTTCCAGCGGTACTTCAACGTTTTCTACGGCGCTCTTCCACGGAAGCAACCCGAAAAGTTGAAAGACCATAGAAATCTTTGGGATAGGCTGGGTGATTTGCTGTCCACGAAAGAGTACCTTGCCAGAATCAGTCTTTTCTAAGCCTGCAATTATCCTGAGCATCGTTGATTTTCCACAGCCAGAAGGACCGACCAGACAGAGGAACTCATCGTTTCCAACTGAAAAGCTCACGTCGTCCAAGACTAGGATTTTCGAATTATCCATCATGAAGGTTTTCGTTACGTTTTCCACTTCAAGCACTGACAACTTCTACACCTCTACATGGTATTTCTCGAATTTTCTAAGCAGGCGTCGCCAGACGAAGGCTTCCATGGCCAACACGATTGCCGCAATCACGCCAAGCATGAACACGAGTACTACAGTGTTTCCGTACTCGTATCCTGCTTTGTCTAGGAGCGAACCTATGCCAGGAACGGAGACCACCTGCCCAGTGGACGTGGACGGCAAATATTCTGCGAATATTATCGTGTTCCAGCCTGTCCCCCATGACAGTATGCTCCCCGTCACTATGGATGGCAATATAGACGGAATGACCAGGTGCGTTATTCTCTTCAGCCCCTTGAACCCGAAAATCTGACCAACCTCTCGCATCTCTGTCGGAATGTTCTTCACCGCGCTGACTATGTTGAGGAACATGTACCATATCATGTCGAGAACCAGCATGATAATACACGTGAGTTCAAGGGCGATCCTAGGTGCGCCCAGAAGCTGGTTCAGTCCCAGAAAGAGCACGGGAAAAAGGGCAAGGATGGGCACTCCCTGTCCGATATCATAGAGAGGAAAGAATATAGCGGCAAATTTCTTGTGTTCCGCGGCCAGCACTCCCATTCCAATCGCAACGACGAGCGAGATTGCGTAGGCTATTGTTAGGCGTCCCATCGTCAAGGCAACCAGCCATGGCAATGCGACCAGTTGTTCGGCGGGTTTACTGGCGAATCCTTGCTGGATTGTCATCGCCGTGGGAAATTGTCCGAACACGATGTACAGGGCAAAGACAACAGCTGAAAGAGCCAAAACCGCACCGATGATTTTTTCGATGCGCGAGTACTTGCGGAGTCTCTGGTAAACCATGGAGAAGGATCTCGGCCAGTGGAGTCTTCCGAAGTGCAGCCAAGTCGTTGCTCTTGCGATGCCGAGTTTTCCGACGCCTGAAAGGTCGAGTTTAAATATTGGTTTGAACGTTCCCGTGCTCGCGCGTTCCATGAGCTTGTGCCACGTGAGGCTGTTAAAGTACACGACGATGAACGTGATGAAGATGAGGAGGAGTATGGCAAACTGCATATCCTTATAGAAGTAGGCGCTCTTGGCTAGTAGGTAGCCCAGCCCGCCGGAAGGCGGCACAACGACGCCTTTGTACTGGATGTATTCTGCGGCGATCATGAAGAACCAGCCGTCGCACCACGCGAGGTTAGCTCCGGAAACTACGGCTGGACTGATTGCGGGCAGGATAACGTGTCTGACGTATCGCCATCCTGTTAAGCCGAAGCTTTTGGCTGATTCCGTCACGTTTGTTGGGATGCCGTGGATGGCGCCTAGGACTCCGAAGAATATCGCCCACGCCATAGAGGTGAAGAGTAGGACGATGACTGAGAATTCGATGCCTAGGGGTCCGAGGGCGAAGAGTACGCCGATGACCATGGGGAAGTATCCCAGTATCGGAATCGACTGCAACAGGTCGATGAACGGCGTTAGAATGAGTGATGCTACCCTGTTTGTGGCTGCGAGTATGCCGAAGGACACGCCCCAAGCGATGGAAATCAGAAGCGTTATTCCAATCCTGAAGATTGTGCTAAGAGTGTAAAGCGGAAGGCTTGCGACTTCCGGGTAACCGACGAACGTCATGATTAAGTAAGTCATGACGGCAAGGGCGACCAACCCGGCAACGAAGGTGATCAGGTACTTTCTCATTTTGTGTTCGCCAATCTTCAAGCTTGAATGTTATTAGCCACACGGTCGCAAGGGCGATTTAAAAATATCGTCTCCTCTTCAGGACCGTTGAATATTGAGTTCTTGATATCGTTTGACGGCGTAATCGACGATTTGCATGGCTTCCTTCGCGTTTTTCCATTCTTTGAATTTGACCCATTTGTGCGGTTCAAGTCGCTTGTAGGTCTCGAAGAATTCCTGAATCTCTCTGAGTTGATGCGGGTGCACGTCGCCGATGTCCTTGTACCCCTCGAATCTTGCGTCGTTAACCAGCACTGACAGTATTTTGGGGTCTCTGCCTTCTTCGTCTTCGATGATTAGAGCTCCTATTACTCTGACCTTGACGACGCATCCGACTTCAAGCGGCTCATAGCTCAGCACCATAATATCTAGGGGGTCGTTGTCGTCGTACCATGTCTGCGGAACAAACCCGTAGTCAACCGGGAAAACAACAGAGGAGGGTATGATTCGGTCTAGCACGAAGACTTTCCAGTTGATGTCGTACTCGTACTTGTCTCTAGAGCCCATGATGACTTCTACCACCATGTTCAGCAGCTCCGGTGGTTTATCACCCGAAGGAATATCTTTCCAAATGTTCATAAGCGAAACCTCATCCTTAATCGTCAGACCCGCTAATTACGTTTTCTCCGGAGAGCTAGTTACTCTTCTGAAAGGCGTTTCGTGCCTTTCACCTCTATTTCACCGTATTTCTTGTACAATTCAGTCCTGTGCGCTTCGAGCATTTCGATTTTTCTCCCACAAAACTCAGCAGCAGTTGCCACGCTCACCCCACGTTCCTCCGCAGCGTCATACACGGGTTTTATCCTTTTCTGATATTCTAGGTCCCGAAGCAGATGATGGTCGAGGACAACTGTGTTAAGGTTAATCTTCTCTATGGCTTTCACGAGGTTCCTGTTGGAGATTGCGAGGTTCCTGTGCGAGTACTGATAACCCAGCAAGTACGTCATCGGTCCGTCCACAAATAAGAAGTCGGGTTTCTCCTTCAGGATAAAGCCTATCTGCTCTTTCAGGGCGGGTCCTTCAACGTCGGAGGTATAGAGGAAACTTTCGTCGCCGCTTCTCACGCTGACTTCGACCACGTATCCAAGGCGAGAGTTCGTCCCGTGGCAAACAGCGCTTGAAAAAGTTAAGATTGTCTTGCCGATTTGGATTTTTCTTCCATCCGCGATTTCGAACTTCTTAGTCAAACCCTCTAATGCTCGTAGTAATGTGGCGGCTCTTTCGCTTTGGCTTACGTTTATGTTTTCAGTTGGATGTTTCACAAAGACGGTCTTGCCTCTGTAGATTTCTGGATAGTCTGGGTCGTGGTGGTCGTAGTGATAGTGAGTCACTACGAGCACGTCAGCCTCTTCTGCGTATCTTTCTATTTCCGCCCAACACTCATCAAGTCTGCGCCACTCCAGAAAGTGCGGACCCAAACCATGACGAACGGGCGCCAAAGCAGCACCAGGGTCTATGAGAATTCTGACATCGCTGGTTTCCATGAATGTTGCCATGGAGCGAACGCCAAAACTGTCAAAGGCAAGCGGCACAATCCTTCGAATCATCGTTTGATTTTCTCCGAGAAAAACGTCTCCAATTTTCTAGTCCCGGTTTTTCTCAAGATGTCAGCGCACTTCTTCGGGTCTAAAGGCTTGAACTCAAGTCCGAGAGTCGCGAGCAGTCTCTGGACGTCTTTCCCTATATCCGGTGCAACCAGTATTCCGCGCACTTCACGCGTTGCCTTGCTCTCAATCGCATCGATGTACCTCTTAAGCTGGAGCGCCGCTTCTTTACCAGCCGTTTTTCGCTTAATCTCCACAACTACACGTCTTCCAGTCTTGTCCACGCCGTACACATCGACGAAACCCGGCTCAACCTTCTTCTCGTAGCTTATGGGTTTGAACCCTTCCTCTAGCAACGAGGGCTTCAGCAAAACAGCTTTCTGCATGTCTTCCTCACTGGCGTAGAGCAAAAACTCCCCAGAATCCACCAAGCTAAAAGCTGACAACAAGTAGATTCTGTCAAAGAACACGCTGACCGACTCGCGAGGCTTCTGCCTCACAGCACGAAACTCCAGAACACCGCCCTTCGCTTGAACGTTGAAAACGCATCCGGGAGGCTGCCAGTTGACCGGCTCGTAGCCGACCGAACGGTGGACAAGAATCGAGCCGTCCTCTTTGATCATGAGGATGCGTTCTCCGGGTTCAAGCTTGGACTTGGCTCTGCCGACGTAATCGACCCAGCAGTTGCCCACAACCACGAGCGTCTTACGCTGAGAAACAGCTTCCCTAGCGGCTTTTTCAGCTTCTTCAACGTTCGGGTCTAACAAAACCGTGAGAGGCTTGTGATTGGACACCGTTTCGTTCTCCAATAGTTTTAGAAGGCTTCGTGCGTACATAAGATTTCTGAAGAATCCCCATGACTAGTTGGAGTGAGAAACGCAAGATAATGCGAAGGTACAATGCTACAGCCTCGATCTATGACATGCGCTACGCCGAGGAACAAGAAGCGAAATTCATCGCTGCCTTCAAACACCTGAACATGAACAAACAAGGAACCGTTCTGGACGTTGGATGCGGAACCGGACTCTTATTCCATCACGTGGCTGACAGAGCCAAGATTCTTGTCGGAGTCGACATTTCCAAGGAAACGTTGCGCAAGGCGAAGGAAAATGCAAGACAGTTTTCCACGGTGAGTCTGGTGTTGGCGGACGCGGACAACCTGCCTCTGGTTGAGAGCGTCTTTACTCATGTTTTCGCTTTCACGCTCGTTCAGAACGTGCCAAACCCGGCAGCTACGATTAAAGAGATGAAGCGAGCGTCAAACACCGATGGAGTGATTGTTGTTTCCGCACTTAAGAAAGTCTTCTCCACGAATGGTTTCGAGAAACTCCTCACTGATGCCAGTTTGAAGGTTGACGCATTTGAGGAGAAGGACCTGAAATGTTACGTTGCGGTTTGCATGAAGAGCGGGCGGGTTTAGTTTAGACCTAATTGAAGCTCAATCAGCATCAAAGACGAGGATGTCGTTTTTGTGCAGTTTTGATATTGGTTTCTGACGTATTTGGAAACTAAACTATATATGAAGGCGGAGAATTAAGGCTATAATTCTCTCCAATTCGCAGTTATCTCTCGATTTGGTGTGTAAAGGAATGCCGTTAAAAACCACAAAAACGGACACTGCCAAAGCCTTAACGTTACAGTGGATTTTGCATGTGAAAAACTACAAGCTCGAACTCGATAAGGACCGTTGCGTCGGCTGCCAGGTCTGCACGCTCGCATGTCCGAAAGAAGCTATAAAACTTGAAAAACAGCCCAAGAACCCGGGTGAGAAGGCTAGGAAGGCGAGAGTGGACATTGACCTGGCGAAATGCAATTTCTGCGGTATCTGCGACGTTTCTTGTCCTTACGGTGCCATAAAAGTGCTAGCCAACGGCGAGCACATGCTCTCGGTCGTTGAGAAGGAAAGCTTTCCACAGTTGGTTCGCGACATCCAAGTTGACACGAGCAAATACCCCTTGGACCGGGCGGAAAGCGAAGACCCGTGCCCACTGAACCTAATCAGTGTTGCGAGGCTAACTCCAGATGGGAACGTTGTTGAGAACGTCAAGAAACTCACTAAGAAGAAGCGGAAGGAACTTCAGGTCAAAATTGACGTTGCCAAGGAATACTGCCCTTGCTGCAGAATTTGCGAGTTCAAACTTCCCGAAGGCGTCATGCGCGTGAAGAAGTTCATGCAGGGAAAAGCTGCAATCCACTTCGAGAAATGTCCTGAAGCCTGTACGGACTGTTTGGACGTGTGTCCAGTGACTGGCGCACTTTACTATTCCGACGAGGACAAGAAAGTGCATGTGGACGAAATGTACTGTGTTTATTGTGGAGCGTGCAAGGTTGTTTGTCCCGTTCCCGAAGCCCTAGAACTGAAGCGAACCAAGATAATTCACACGCCCGTCCGTTCTGGCGCTTGGAACAAAGCCTTAGAGCGTTTGGCTTCCCCTGTGGAAATGACTAAGGAGTTGAAAGCTCGGGGTTCGCAGAAAGCTCGGGATTCGGTGGAGAAGCGGCTGGGATGGAAGGTTGCGTAGCATGAGCGAGAAGAAGGTTCAGTTTGAAGAGCCACGAATCGGCGTTTTCATCTGCCACTGCGGCTTAAACATCGCGGGCGTCTTGGACATTAAGGAGTTAGTCGAGTACGCGAAAACTCTGCCGAACGTTGTCTACGTGAAAGACAACCGCTACACGTGCGCGGACCCGGGGCAGGAGGAGATTAGGAAGGGAATAAGGGAGCACAAGCTCAATCGTGTTATCGTTGCGGCGTGTTCGCCACGGATGCACGAGCCCACTTTCCGCCGAACAGTTTCGGATGTGGGTTTGAACCCGTTCCTTTTTGAGATGGCTAACATTCGCGAGTTCTCATCTTGGTGCCATCCCAGCACACCGAAAGAAGCCACGGAGAAGGCTAAGGACCTTATCAAGATGGCCGTGGCAAAATCGCGGTTGCTGCAGCCGCTTCAGACGATCGAGGTTCCCGTGACTAACAAAGCGTTGGTCATCGGCGGCGGTATCGCCGGCATGAATGCGGCTTTGGATTTGGCTGAGATGGGCTTCAAGGTTTACTTGCTTGAGAAGGGGGAGAGCATCGGCGGTCACATGGCGCAGTTGGACAAGACGTTTCCGACGTTGGACTGTTCCATTTGTATTGAAGGTCCGAAGATGGTTGACGTGGGGCGCCATCCTAACATCGAAATTATCGCTTTTTCCGACTTGGTGAGCGTGAGCGGTTTCATAGGCAATTTCAAGGTTAAGGTTCGCAAGAACCCGCGATATGTTATCGCTGCCAACTGCACGGGCTGTGGCGAGTGCAAAGAAGTTTGCCCGATCGAGTATCCGAACGAGTGGGACATGAACTTGGGCGTGAGAAAAGCCATTTCGGTTCCCTTCGATCAGGCGGTTCCGCTGGTCTACACCATCGACAAGAATTACTGTATCGAGTGTTTCAAGTGCGTCGACGCTTGCGGAGCGAGGCAGGCGATTAATTTTGAGCAGAAGCCCGAGGAGATCGAGATGGATGTTGGCGCAATCGTTGTAGCCACGGGTTATGACGTTTACTTTCCGTATGACATGCCGCTGTACGGTTATGGCAAGTACTCGAACGTTTTGACTTCGCTGGAGTTTGAACGCCTCATTCTTGCTGCTGGTCCGACGGGCGGCAAAGTGATTAGGGGTTCGGATGGTCAGAAGCCTCATTCTGTGGCGTTTATTCAGTGTGTGGGTTCGCGGGACAAGAACAAGTATCCTTACTGTTCGAATTTCTGCTGCATGTACACGCTCAAGCATGTTGTCCAGTTGAAGGAGAAGTACAAGGAGGACGTTGAAGTCTACGTTTTCTACATGGACATGCGGAGCAACTTCAAAGGCTACGAGGAATTCTACGACCGTGCTAGGGAACGCGGCGTGAACTTCATTCGTGGAAGAGTAAGCCGCATCCTAGAGATTCCTGAAACGAAGAACCTACTCATCCACGCCGAGGACACGACGCTCGGAGAACCCGTCGAGATCGAAGTTGAGATGGTTGTTCTGGCTACGGCGTCCATACCGAAGAAGGGGTCGGACGATATTGCCCGCATCCTGAACGTCACGCGGGGTTCTGACGGCTTTTTCATGGAAAGTCACCCGAAGCTCAAGCCCATCGACGCGCCCACGGACGGAATTTTCTTCGCGGGAGCCTGTCAGGGCTTGAAGGATATTCCCTACAGCGTTTCACAGGGCAGCGGCGCAGCGTCGAGGGCGGCAACTGTGCTTTCTAAGCCTAAGTGGAAGATCGAACCCATTGTTTCTGTTATCGACCCGACGAAGTGCAGGAACGTTTCGAGTAAGTGTGGTATTTGCGCGGAAAGGTGCCCATACGGAAGCATAAAGGCTGAGGAGAAGAAACCCGCTGAGGTTATAACTGCCATGTGCCACGGTTGCGGAACTTGCGTGGCGGAATGTCCAGCTGACGCGATAACGCAGATGCATTTCACAGACGCTCAGGTATTTGCTCAAATAAGGGCAGCTTTAGAAGAGAATCCTGAGGATAAGATTCTGGCTTTTCTGTGCAACTGGTGCAGCTACGCAGGTGCCGATTTAGCCGGTACAAGCAGGTTTGAGTATCCGCCCACGATTCGTCCCATCAGGGTTATGTGTTCAGGAAGAGTTGACAGGGATTTTGTGCTGGAAGCTCTCAGGATGGGTGCGGGCATGGTTCTCGTGGGCGCATGCCACTTGCCCTACGACTGTCACTACATCAGTGGGAATTACAAGATGAAAGCGCGAATGGACGCGTTGGCGCCGATGCTTCAGAAGCTCGGGATGAGTCCGGAAAGGTTCCGTGTCGAGTACGTTTCTGCCGCTGAGGGCGTGAAGTTTGCCGAAGTTGTCAGAGAAATAACCGAACAAATGCACGCTTTGGGCAAGGACAAGATTAAGGTGGAAAACGCGAAGTTGCGTCCGGTGTTAGAGAACATGCTGAAGAGGAAGGCTTCAAAATAGCTCTCGGAAAAACTGTAGCCGCCCTATGCGTACTCTTTTTTGGTTAAGTGCTTTTTTGCCCAGTAGAAAATTATGCCTGCGACTAACCCTGCCGCGCCAATGATCCATGCTTCGAGCGGAATGAAAACCATCAAGGCTAAACACGTGATCGTGCCTATCGTCGGAACATACTTTCCGTACAGTCTTTTCTCAGCTTTCAACTTGAAGGCGCAGATGTTTGCGAGGGTGTAGTAGAAAAGCAGGGCAAAAGTGCTTATGGCTACGACACCGCTGAGATCAAGGAACAACGCGAAGAGCGCCATAAGAATGCCCAGAATCCAAATCGAATAGTAGGGCGTGTTGAATTTCGAGTGGAGTTTGCTCAGGGTTTGTGGCAGGTCTTTTCTTCTTGCCATTGCGAAGGTCATTCGAGACACGCCCAAGATTGATGTTAACAGTACGCTTGCTGTTGCGAGTAGTCCTCCAACCGAGACTGTGTAGACTGCTGGTGTGCTACCAGTGATGCTTATGGCGTCTGTCAGTGGCGATTTGGAGCCCGAAAGTGAGGGGGCGCCCACGAGTCCGACGGCTACGACGCCCACGAGAATGTAGACTAGCGTCGAGATAACGAGCGACAGCAGTATCGCTCTTGGAACGTTCCGTTTTGCGTCCTTAACCTCTTCCGACACGACGGCTACCCTTGCAAAGCCTCCGTAAGCGAAGAAAATGTAGAATGCGCCGTAGAAGACTCCTGTTTCAAAGGGCTTGAATGGAGCGAAATTTGTCGTGTTCATGAACGTCAAGCCGAGGACGACGAAGAATGCGAGGATAATGAGCTTCGCTGTGACTAGACCGTTGTTTAGAAGGGCTGATTGGCGAATGCCGAAGAAATTGAGCGCTGTGAACGCTAGGCAGAGGATTGCGGCAACCCAGTTGGCGGGGAGAATTGGATACAGGGCTGTCAGGTAGTAGGCGAAGCCGAGCGAGACCGCGGCGCCTGCAAAAGTGTTAGAGAGTATCCACAACCAACCGGTCAGGAAGCCCGCGAACGGCGAGATGAGCTGATAAGTGTATTCGTAGACGCTCCCTTCCTTGGGCTGCCACGCCGTCAGTTCGGCGAAGCTCAGTGCCGTGAACAGGGCAATGACTGCAGCAATAACCATAGAGACGATCAGGGCTGAGCCAGCCAAACCCGCCGCTATGCCAGTAACAATGAAAATGCCCGCTCCGATGATTGCTCCCACACTGATAGCGGTGGCATCGAACAAACCCAGAGAAGGTTTGAGCTTCTGTGGCGGCTCCTCCTTATTCATGTGCGCACCAGACATAGAAGTTGCCTGGAGCTTTCTTTATTAGCTTTAATGTCTGTTTCCTAAATGGGTCAGATATTTCTGGGTCAAAAGGGATAGTTTATTTCAGTCCAAGTTTCTATACGAGTCATGGAACTATCACTGTGCGATAGATTGGGCTACAGCTTCAATGGGTCAATACGCAAGAACGTTATTTCCTCGCTAATGTTAGCCTTCGTCCTCTTGACCGCTTTCGGTCTCGGTATTGGGATTCAGAGGGTCGAAGCTCAGCCTGTCGTTTACTACATCAGGGCTGACGGTTCGATAGAGCCCTCTACACCCCCGATTTTAACTTTCGACAATACGACTTACACTCTTACAGATAACATTACGGGTTCAGTCATAGTCGAGCGGAGCAACATAATCATCAACGGAAGCGGATACGCCCTTCAAGGATACGGAGGATTATACAACGAGAACGGCTTCACCCTGTTCGAAGTCGACAACGTAACCATCAAAGACACGACGATTGAAAACTTCGCTTGGGGAATCCACCTTAACTCAACTACTCGCATCGTTCTTTCTGGAAACCACATAACGCATAATCAGCAGGACGGCATCGGATCTTTCGCTTCGTCGAACAACATCATCCTCAGCAACGATATATCCAACAACACCCTCTGCGGCATCAACCTTCAGGGTTCTTGGAACAACAGCATAATCGGAAACAACATGACGTTCAACGGGCCTGGCATATGGCTTAACGATTCCTCAAACAACACCGTAGCCGGAAATTACATAGACTACAACCGTTGGCGCGCCATCCTGGTTGACGGTTCTTCGAATAATAGCATAGTCGGAAACAACTTGACGCGCGGCGAGTATGGCATCTTGCTTCAAAACTCGTCAAGCAATAGCATGGTCGGGAACAACATAACTGGCAACGCCTATGGCATCCGGGTTCATTCTTTTTCAAACGGCAACACTGTAGTCGGAAATAACTTGGAACAGAATGTCATGTATGGCATCTTTCTCTTCTACGCGTCGAATAATATCGTTTCTGATAATAATATCACGGACAACGGCCTTCACGGCGTCAGACTTGACGGTTCATCGGGCAATAGCATAGTGAGAAACAACGTAACCGACAACCCGTACGGCATTTACGTACTTTCTTCTTCGGGCAATCTCTTCTACTACAACAATCCACTAAACAACACCGTGCAGACGTACGTGACATCCGACTCTGCAAACACTTGGGATAACGGCTATCCTTCTGGCGGAAACTACTGGAGCGACTACGCTGGCGCTGATGTGAAGAGTGATCCGTACCAGAATGAGACTGGGAGTGATGGAATAGGGGACACACCATACAAACTGGATTCGAATAACACGGACCGCTATCCGCTTATGACGCCATACGTTGCTTTGAACGACATCGGGGCAGCCAGAATAACGCCATCAAAGACTGTGGTGGGCGAAGGCTACAGCATGAACATAACCATCAAAATACTGAACTACGGCGTGAACATAGTGACCTTTAACTTGACAGCCTACGCCAACACAACAACCATCATCACGTTTACAAACATGACGTTAACCGGAAGAACCTCCGCTACCATCATGTTCACTTGGAACACGTCGGGTTTTCCCGAGGGCAGCTATACCATAAGCGCCTACGTAACGCCAGTTGCGGGTGAAATATACACCAGTGACAACAATCTAACCGGTGGCATAGTCATGATTAGTGTTCCCTGCGATGTGACGGGACCAGTTCAAGGAATACCCGACGGACAAACTGACATGCATGATATTAACTACATTGCTGGCAAATTCGGAACCACACCTCTCAGTGCAAACTGGGACTCGAACGCGGACGTGACAGGGCCCACACAGGGCTTACCAGACAACAAAGTCAACATGCGAGACATAGGAGAAGCGTGCAGCAACTTCGGAGCCATAGGCACATAATTCCACAAGAATGCGTTAAACCCTATGTCACAACCACAGTTTCAAGCTATTAATAGGGAGCTATAACTGAAAACGCAAAACAACAAAGGGCGTCAGCCAAGCTTGTCTTCCCAGTATTCTCTCGTGCGCAGGTACTGAATCTTCGCCTTCAACAGGTCCATATAAAACTCATCCTCTTTCGGATGCATTTTGCCCAGGATTCTGAACGCCGTTTCCGGACCCACACCCTTCACTTCTAGGGCTACAACCGCCTTCTTCCCATAACTCAACACTAAGTCTGCCATTCGCCTAGCGTTGGTCAACTCCTTCAGCTCCTCATCAGCCAACTCCTTCCCCTCACGCCTCTTCACCAAAACCTCTCGCAAGTGCTTCGTGTCTTGACTCAGGTACAACGGCGCCAAAAGCTTCGAACCGCATTTCTCACAAGCTGGGTTTTCCGGCAAATTCCTAATCTTCTCTTCGCATGTCCACGCACCACACGCCATGCATAACAGCTTAGCCGTTCTGGCTTCAATCGCTTTCTTCATCTGTTCAATGTTGTTAAACAAAAGCTTTTCAGGAGCCAACAATTCAGGCACGTCAGAATACTTCGCCAGTATGTGGTAGGCTATTGGCGACGGCTTCTCACGGCGAAACAGCGTACTAACCTTGATTTTTCCATTCTTCACGTCCTGCAAAATCAGCTTAACCTTCGCTGCATCAACCTTCTCGAGCATAGCCTCCCGCAAAGCTTCATCATAAACGGGCGTATCCCTAAACTGACCAACCAGTCGGCTCTGCCGGTCCATCGACATCGTCTTTCCCCGCGGCATCGCCCCAAATCGCTCCGCGACGAACTTCATCTTGTAAGAAAAAGGAAACTTCGCCTCCAAGTAATCGTTGAAAGCCTTCTCCACCTCTTCCCCCGTCAAACCAAAGAGCAGCGAAGGCATCTTCTCAACTTCCCGCTCAGTCACGTTCCTCGGCGCTTCTATCAACAGCCGATAGCCATCGCTCCACCAACCGAGAATCATCTCACTGTCAGAGAGAACGGCGTCAAAAACCCCACCCAAGGTGTTATTGACAATCTCTCCGAAACAGGCATGAATTATGAGGTACTTGCCAAAACTCTCAACGACAATGTGATCGTGCGTCGGCAAAGGCGCACCCTGCCTCAGATGCTCCTGAACCTCTCTCACGGCTTCAACCAAAGCAACTCTGTCTGTCTTGAGCTTGTCCGCAATCTTCGCAGCAGCCGCCTCAGCATTACCAGTTTCCTTCAGCGCATCCCTAATCTCTTCTCGCAGTCTGCCCGTTTCCTGAGCTAGTTCAAACGGCACCGGAAGCAGTTCTCCATCCCAGCCTGGAATCGCCGCAAACGGGTCTTCCGCCGGAACAACGTAAACCGTTCCAGTCTCATCCTCTATCTGGACTATGCGCCACACTTTACCCTTCACGATAAAGTTCAATCCAACGCGGGCTCGCATCGCCATGAACTCGTCGCCCAACGTGCCTATTCGCCTATCAGAAATCACGTTCACTATGGGATAGCGCCTCTCATCTGGAATCATAGACAAGTTCTCGTAGTAGTAGCGCCTGCCCTTTCGCGTTCTCCTCAAAACCTTTCCTTCTTCATCAACACTTACCTCGCCGAGCGTGTCTAAAAAGTCTATCACATCCAAAAGCGTGTCTTCTGCGAGATTGCGATAAGGATACGCTCTCCGCACCAGCGCCAGCACCTCCCTGACCGTTGCAGTTCCCTTGTCCATAAGCAGCCCAACAACCTGATGCGCCAAAACATCTAGAGCATTCTCATGAATCGAAACCGGCTCAATCCTGCTCTCGTAAGCGTTGCTTATAGCCGCGGTCGATTCTAACGTGTCGTCTGGAAAAGCCGTGACGATGACTCCTTCAGAGAGCATGTCCAAGCGGTGACCACTTCGCCCCACCCTCTGAATAAGGCTGCTGACTTGCCTGGGCGAAAGATACTGAATTACCAGGTCTACGTTGCCTATGTCGATGCCAAGCTCCAACGTGCTAGTGCAGATAATCGCCTTCAAAGCTCCAGCCTTAAACTCATCCTCAACGCGAACTCGCTCTTCCTTGGACAACGAGCCATGATGAACCGCAATGTCGCTTCTTCCCAACTGATTAAACCGGTGACCAAGCATCTCCGCGTTCGTCCGGCTGTTCACAAAAATCAGCGTAGACTTGTGACTATCAACAAGCTCCACAATTCGCCTCAGCCTCGCCGCAGCCTCGGGAGACGTTCTAAATTTGCCAGCCAAGTCATAAGCAGCATCAATCGGCACAGGATTCTCGACCGCGTACCTGTAACCCTTAGACAAGGACGCCTGAACAACCCGAACGCTTCTGCCCGTTCCAGCGATGAACTGAGCAACTTCCTCAGGATTGCCAACCGTCGCCGATAAGCCGATTCTCTGAAATTCTTTGCCAACAACTTCGTGAAGCCGTTCTAGAGCAACGGTCAGCTGCACGCCACGCTTGCTAGATCCCAACTCGTGCACTTCATCAACGACGACGTACTCAACACTTCGCAGGTGCTGCTTCATGCGCGAACCAGGCAGAATCGCCTGAAGTGTCTCAGGGGTTGTGACGAGCATGTCTGGAGGGGAAATTGCTTGTTTCCTGCGAAGCTTCAGTTCCGTGTCGCCGTGTCTGACTTCGATGGTGATGCCGAGCCTTGAAGCCCAGAAAGACAGGCGTTTCAGCAAGTCGCGGTTCAGAGCCCTCAACGGCGTGATGTAGATGACCTTTATGCCCTTTTTCGACCGTTTCTCGAGCAATCTGGAGAAAATGGGCAACAGAACCGCCTCAGTCTTGCCAGTCCCAGTCGGCGCAATGAGCAACACACTGTCTCCGGCTAGGACAGCCGGCACAGCCATTTCTTGAGGCAGAGTAGGCTTACGGAATCCGAGTTCATCAAGCCCAATTCTAACGGGTTTAGCGAGCAACCGGAAGACGTCTTCAGCACGTTCTGTCATGGAGACGATTCCACACCTAGAACGTTAGCTGAAGAATGGTTTATCCTTTCTCCAACAACTCGCCGGAAGATTCCTTTGCTCCCGCCGTTGAAACCTTCTCAAATCATTTTCAACGAAAAAGTCGCCTTGAAGCCTTTCTCCTCTCGGTAGGGAATTGAAATCTTTTCCTTGAACTTGCCCCGCTCAAGAATCATCCTGAATCCTTCTGTCAGCGGCTCTTTCCTCGAACAGAAAATCACTTCACCCTTGTCATTCTTCCACACTGTCAAGCCGCGAGTCATTCCCTTGTGGATGAAGTGCAGGTAGGCCACTTCCTCTTCGATCTGAAACATGCTTACGGCGTTTGAGCCCTGGAGAAGGTTGAACAATTCGCCCAATGCCTCGTTCACGTCCTCTTTCTCGTTCAGGAGCTCCTTGAAATAGTGCGGAATCACCTCGGAGTCTATAAGCTCGTATTTCTCAGACTCGAAAACATGGGCTGGTCCGAGTTTCGCCCTCAAGTCACGATAGTTTTCAACCTTGCCGTTGTGCACCGAAACGACTGTCCGACCGGGCGTTAACTCCACGATGTAAGGCTGCGCCGTCTCGCGATATTTCGCGGTAGCCATGAATTCCGGACTCGGCATTCGAACATGCCCAACGAGAACACGCGCTTCATCAAACTTGCCCTTAACAAGCTCTTCAAGACTTTTCACGGGAGAAAGGCTGATTCGCCCAACCTTCTCCAGAACAACACTGCCATCAGGCTTGACGACGGCTACGCCTGCGCCGTAGCCACCGACAGGTCTGGGTTCCTGAGGATACTGGTGGGCTTCCAGATTTTCCAGAACTCTGAAAACTTCCATAATCGACACGGCATTGTTCAAGGCCAAACCGAATATTCCGCACACGCTGGTTCACCTTTTCCACGTAGCGTATCTAGTTTCTTTCAAGGCATAAATAGTTTGGCTGAACATTCACTCATGGGCGATGATTGAATCGAGGTACATTGATGGGGACAAGATGATTGCTTTTTCCGCTCCTGAGCCCAAAACCATACACATAGAAAGAAGTATCTACGAATTGTAAAAGAAAGAATGAGGGAGGAGTTGCACTACTTTTGTGCTGGCCCAGTGATGTATGCCCAAACGCTGACGAGGCCGAGTGTTAGAAATGCACCAGCTAAGCCTGAGAGCAAGTATCTAGCTTTGAGGACTTCCGGGAAAACTGTTAGGAGAGCTGGAAGTACGTATTCCGCTGTTAGGTCGGCGATGATTCCGGCGAAGAAACCGAGGACTGCAACTATCGCGAAAATCTTGAATCTGTCATTCATTTTTTTCTCACCTTTGCTTACAACTGATTTCTAACCGTCTTTTTAGATTAACTTACACGTTTTTGTCTATTATCTCAAAACCAGCACGGCTTTCTTTTAATTGGAAGATTAAAGGCTAAAACCGTTTTCTCGGCTGCGTATAGCTGTACGTATATACGTGCATGTTTTCGACATATTAACAATGTATAAGATTGTTCTGTGTGACCTTTGTTTTCGGAGGTATTAATTTGTCAGAAAGATTCGCTAAGAAATGGGAAACGAGAAGGGACGAGCAACCGATAACAAACCGCATCAAAGAGGCCGTTAAACCGCCAGGTCCTCTGAAGCCACGCTTGGACTTTGCCGTCAGACGCATAGAACTGCAGGTTCAAAAGCTTGACCAAGCGACCGACAGGTTCAGTCAAAGGGACAAGACAATATTCGCAAGGATAGTTGACGCCTACACCAAGCACGACAGCGCCCGCGCAAACGTCTTCGCGAACGAGTTGGCAGAAATCCGCAAGATGGAAAGGTTGATTATTAACGCGCGACTTGCCCTCGAACAGATCGTGTTAAGGTTACGAACTGTATCAGAACTTGGAGACGTAGTCTCCACGTTGGGACCAGCCGTTGGCGTGCTACGATCAGTGAGAGCCGGACTCGTGAGCGTCTTCCCCGAAGCAGAGAATGAGCTTGGAGAGATAGGCAATATGCTCAGCGGTATAATGATCGAAGCTGGACAAGGCTCAGGAATGACACTGAACTTCGACACGGTAAACGAGGACGCACAGAGAATTCTCACGGAAGCATCCACAGTTGCCGAGCAGAAGATCAAAGAGAAATTCCCAGAGCTGCCACCAGGAATGCCAGGGCTTCCAGCGCCTTCTCTAGGAGAAAAAGCATCCACCGAAACATCGTAGACGAGGAGAGACAAACATGTCGCAAACCCCCAACCTTTTTCTTTCAATCGGAAAGGAAATTAAAGACGAGTATGGCCGCATTGTGGGAAAGATAGCGTCTTTTGCTGTGACTCCTAATGGAAAGTTTGATGCTGCCTTCATACAACATGGAGGCGGAAAATTCTCGAAAGTGTCCACTGAGCACCTCAGATTCAACGGTGCCGACGTGACCCTCACTCCGAAGATAAAGTCGGAAGCGAACGTGTTCTGCGACCAAATCCCTCTAATATGGCGGAAAGACCAAGCCTTGAAAGACCTTGTTGAGAAGAAGAAGATCTCGCCGGAACTCTATGAAGAGCTCCACAGCAGTTTCGACGGGGCACTGGCTCAGCTGAAAACCGAGGCGCAGGCTCTGGTAGAAGAAATTGACAGAGAAGTGGGCCGATGTGTCGAAGAGGCAAGGGAACTGAACTATGCCTTGGTGCATCTTGAAATCGAACATGAGATAGGAAAAGTGGACGACCAAAGCTACGGAAACGCCTTCGCAATGATTCAGGAGAACATCAAAAGGGTCAACATGGAGAAAAGCGATTTCGAACAGACAAGGAACAAGCTGTCGAACATGCTGTTGGGCGAAAACCTGAAAACCACGGATATGACGAAACGCAAAGAAACTCCGAAGGCTGTCGCCCTCACGACTGGTCCAGAGCTTCCAGAACCCCCAGTAGTCGTTTACGTGAAGGAAATCGGAAAGACTAACGCTTAACCACGAACAGGAAGGTAGCGGGCGGAGGGAAATGGCGTCTTGGGTTTACTGCATCCGGACCCTCCACCACTTCGCGACACAGTAGTTAAGTCGATACAGGCGCTGAAAACTCAGAGAAATAAGCTTGAAATGGCAACTTACAGGCTTAGAGAAAGGGACAAAATTCTCTTCCAGTCATGTATAACTGCTCTGAAGGCTGAGAACAAACAAAAGGCGGCAATCTGCGCGAACGAGGTTGCAGAAGTTCGAAAGCTGATAGGGTTCCTATATAATGTGGAGCTTGCCATAGAACGCGTGATTCTCAGGCTTGAAACAATCAAGGAATTGAACGATATAGTCTTCGACCTGAAACCCGCCCTTAAGATGCTGCAGGGTGTTTCGCAGCAGTTGTTTGCGGTTCTGCCCGATGTGTCTTCCGAGTTGAGCAAGGTTAACGAAGAAATCAACGAAACGCTCTATGCGACGAAGGTGAACGCAGACGAGTCGATGATACCCGTGAACAAGAAAACGCCCGGCGGAGAAGAAATACTGCAAGAAGTCTCCAACTTCCTGGAACAGAAACTTGTCGAGACACTTCCTGAACCGCCCGCTACAATGACGATTCGCGAACCTGACAAGGCGCCGGTGAAGGAAATGGTTGCGTTGGCAACCAACTGCTCACAAACAATCGGCCAGGAAACGGTTGATGAGTCCGATGGGAATTCTTCCCAAACCCTCTTTTCTTACAAGAAAGCCGAAATTAGTGAAATCTCGTTAAAGATTGAAAACCCACCGTTAGAAGATGTGCTTCTAGAGTACGTTAGGAAAAGCAAGGGAGAAATCGATATAGCACGTTGTTCGGTGGATTTGGGCACCTCGTATGAGGGTGTCGTCAAAGCCCTTGAAAATTTGGGCGCGCAAGGAAAAATAAAAATAGAGTTGAGGTCGGAGACGTAGGAGTTAAAAGTTTATGAGTGCTTCACAAGAACTTGAGAAAGCGGCAACTAATTATGCGTTAGAAGCCGTTCGTTTGGACAAGCATGGCTCTAAAGGCTTGGCGATAACGATGTATCAGAAGGCCATTGAGAGCCTGCTTAAACTCGTTCAACTTTATCCCGAATACAACCTGAACAAGGTTTACTTGACACGCGCATTAGCCTATCAGGAAAGAATAAAGGCTCTGCAGGGAGCAATCGTTACTATCGAGGCAAGAGCAGAAGACGCCCGAGACAACGGCGCCGCAAAAACCACCGAAGGCGGAAAGTCAAGCTACGAAGAACTCATCATGACAGAGAAGCCGAACGTAACGTGGGAGGAAGTCGTGGGGCTTGAGAACGCCAAAAAAGCGGTCAAAGAAGCCATAGTTTATCCCGTTCAGAGGCCAGACCTGTTCCCGCTGGGATGGCCGAGAGGAATATTGCTTTTTGGACCGCCAGGATGCGGCAAGACCCTGCTGGCTGCTGCCGTCGCCACGGAGATTGACGCCACTTTCGTTTCGATTGATGCAGCGTCGATAATGTCCAAGTGGCTGGGCGAAGCCGAACAGAACGTTGCCAAACTCTTCGGCTCAACAAGAAAATCGGCTTTGGAAGGAAAGCCCGCCATAGTCTTCATCGACGAGTTGGACTCTCTCATGGGAAAACACTCGAACGAGGTCGGCGGAGAGGTCCGTGTGAGAAACCAGTTCTTAAAAGAGATGGACGGCATCGTGGACAAGGGCAAGAATCTCCACGTGTACGTCATCGGAGCCACGAATAAACCGTGGGACTTGGACTGGGCTTTCATCCGAAGATTCCAGAAGAGAATCTTGGTTCCGCTTCCAGACCATCACACGCGTTTGATGATGTTCAAACTCTACACGGGCAGTTTGCAGCTAGCTCCGGACGTTGACCTTCACGAGCTGGCTAGGCTGTCCGAAGGATTTTCCGGAAGCGACATAAGAGACGTTTGTCAGGCGGCGCATCTGAAGCTCATAGGCGAATTCTTCGAGTCTGGACAAGCGACAAACAAGCAAGCCACGCCCAGGCCTCTGAAGATGGATGACTTTACACAAATATTGGAAGACCGAAAACCAAGTGTCTCACTTGACATGCTGTCCTTGTACAATAGATGGTTCGAAGCCTTCAAGGCACTCTAGGGAGGGACAAGACAAAAATCCATAAATGTTGGGTGGAATGGTTTGGAGAATCGTTCTCCCTTCCATTTTAAATCTCCTTTCTCCCCCTCAAAAATCTCCAAACCCCACAACCCAACACTTTGTTAGTCGTAGATTCGCTTTGTTTAAGTTATTCATTTTCTGCGTAAATAACATAGTTTTTCACTTCCGCTTTCTGAAGAGTTTGATGCCTTCCATGTCTGTAACGTATTCAAACCCCGTTTCTATTAATTGTTTTGCTTCCTCTATGGTTTTAGCGGTTGCTGAGTGGTATTCATCGTTTTCAAAGTCTATAAGGTGTGTGTAGATTTCTGTGTTCTCTAATCGCTTATGGCCTAGCAGTTGTTTAACGTAGAGAATGTTTCTGGTTCTGTGGTATTCCATTGTTGCTTTAAAGTGTCGTAGAGTGTGGAAGTGTATCTGTAAGAGCCTTGGATTTTGAAGGGTTCTGGCCAGTTTGATTCTTGATCGCCAGAATGAATCTTGAATCGCTTGTACACGTGGATTGAATATGTAGTTGCCATATTTCTTAGACATAGCGTTAATCATGGCTATTGTCTTAGCTGAAACCTTAACTGTCCTGGATCTTGAACCTTTTTCTGGATTGTTAATGCTTATCGTGTTGTTTTGACTATTTACGTCAGTCCATTGAAGTCTTGTTATTTCTCCGGCTCTTGCACCCGTATCCTTCAGCACTTGCAGGAATGTAGCGGTTCTCTTGCCGCACCCGGCGATCAATTGGTCTATCTCAGATTCCAACGGAATGAAAGGCTGTTTCGGTTCATACGTGACTTTTATAGGTATCCATGGAATACTAAATGTTTTGGTGAAAGCACGATATGCGGCTACATATTCCCTCTTGTTTGCCGGCGTCAACTTTTCGGTTGCTAAAATGGTTTCAACGCTTTCAGGATTGTCCAAGTTCGCACCTTTCTTGACTAGCATGTTAAGTCTATATGTTCTGATGGCGATTGTCTTGTCCGTTAATCCACGTTTTTTGAGTCTCCATGCAAACTCTATGATTTTCCCTTGCTGTGTTGGAGATTCCCCCGCAACAGCTTGTTTTCCTATCTCTGTTGCGGCCAAGTTTTTCGACTCTTCTGCCAAGTCGCATACTCGGCGATTGTAGAGTATGTCCAGCTTGCCTTTTAATGACTGCGTTGAGAGAGTTGAGACATGTTGAGACTGTTGAGACGTTTTTTGTGATGGTTCACTGGGATCCTGGGGCGCTTTTTCAGAGAAGCGGTATCCGCAGTTTCTGCATAGCCAGCGCTGAACCGCATTTCCATCCCACAGATATCTTAAGCCATCCTTGAAGAGCCTAGAAGATCCGCATTGTGGGCATAGGGGGCTGGCGCTGGCGGAGCGGCTCATGCGCCCCGACTTACCATTGTTAGGACCGGCTTCTGTGCCAAGTATGCGATTAGCCGTTGTAGCATGTTGTGTAAGTCCAGCCATTCCCTCTGTCACGCCTTTGAGGTCGGTTACTTGAAGAAGAGTTCGTCTCTGACGGTTTCGCTTATTTTGATATAGTTTCGGGATTTGCAGAAGGAGAGGATGCGGTTGAGCAACGTGTCCCCCTTGTTCACGAATTTGTTCTTGAAGCCTAGTTTGCCTATGGCTACGCGGACTTCCACAGTTTCAGCACCGTCTTCTATGATCTGATAGAAACCTTGCTTGTCCCCAGCGTAATCCTCTAGAATTTCCCATTCTTCAACCAAATTGACCAAACGGTCTCACCTCTAAACTATGTTGCTTCAAAAGTATAAGTCATTTCTGGCGTCAGCAAAGTACCCAGTACTTTGTAGAGGCTCACAAAGTATCTAGTCTCAAAACGGACATATCTAAAAAAAGACACAAGAATATCGTAAACGAGAGTTCAAACCTATCCCGGGCTACTAATGGTTTTGTGTGTGCGTGCAACAGCGCTAGACCCGTCTATTTGGAGCCTAATATGGTCGGTTTTGCGTGGTTTCTGATTCTTGGCGTGTGGTTTGAATGTGTGTTTGAAGCTATCCCGGGCTACCAATAAACCCTAGTCAGGGCTGGGTTCAAATTTTCTGTTTTCCACGGTGCATGTTCGAAGTTAGGTTGTCGTGTGTGACATCAAGGCTGCTAGCGTTGCGATGATGGTGTCTTCGTCTGCTGTTTGGATGAAGCTGTCTAGGTTTATTTTGTTGAGCAGGAGCGCCAAATATGTTTTGGAGGAAAGTTTGTAAAGCACCCTCTCA
>Ga0315280_10000336_pt1 | contig 87143 bp, 78 predicted proteins | sample YL17G06_40_MG_FD_203697 | JGI IMG/M metagenome (GOLD analysis project Ga0315280, IMG submission 203697) | Sediment microbial communities from Yellowstone Lake, YNP, Wyoming, USA - YL17G06_40 | ecosystem: Environmental > Aquatic > Freshwater > Lake > Sediment | place: USA: Wyoming | collected...
TTCCGATGCAGGAATTGCTTATCTCTCAGGTAATGTCGGCATCGGAACAACTTCTCCTTACGCCAAACTCTCTGTTACCGGACAAGTGGTCAGTGCCTATTTCACAGCCACCACCACCACTGTTTCCAACTTTCCTTATGCTTCCACCACTGCCTTATCAGCCACTTCCTTGTGTCTGACCGGAGATAACTGCCGGACTACTTGGCCCACCAGCGGAACTGGTGTAGGCACGGTTTCAACCTCAACTGTTCCGACAATCGGACAGCTGGCTTACTGGACATCGGCCGGTTATCCATCTTTACTTAGTTCTGTCGCCACTTCTTCTCTGACCAGCACTGGTCTGATTTCCATTTCCAACAGTCCTTCAATCATCGGCACCTCAGGAGCCGTGATTACTCTTCCTCTGACCAAAGGTTATTTCATTGTCGGCAATGATGCTGGCGCAGCTTCAGCCACTTCCTCCATCTTTATTTCTTCCAATGGCAATGTCGGGATTGGAACAACCACACCTTGGGGAAAGTTGGCAATTAATAATCTCTACAGTGATTCCGCTCAGCCTCTCTTTACCGTTGCTTCATCAACGCCAAGCGCAACAACAACCTTGTTCACGATATTAAACACTGGAGCTGTTTCAGTTGGCAGTTCCACACCACCAACAAATACCTTGTTCCAAGTTGGCACTTCAACATCACCGCTTCTTTTTGTTGATAAAAGCTCGGGTAATGTGGGGATCGGGACAGCGGTACCAACCAGCGGCTATGGAGCAACTATCGCTGGTGGGGGAGGCAAATTGTTAGTGAGCAGTTTGGGTGTTGGTGGCAATGCTGCTACGATTGATTTTTACACCAGCAGTGCCCGCATAGGATATGGCGGTTCCTCAGAGCCAATTAGCATAACTGGCGGAACTGGCAGCACCGCAAATGGAATCGGTGTTAATATCGCAAGCGGAGGAACAAGTATTAATCCTACTTCTGGTACCGGCGGTGTTCTGGATGTCAATATCAGCGCTACTAACGGGTTTAACCCTACTTCTGGTAGCGCAGTATTTACTTTATTAAGTCTTGACGGCACCATTAATCAAACTGGCAGTGCTTCCGGCATTACCCGCGGCATTTATATCAACCCGACTATAACTGGAGCTCCTGATTTTCGCGCTTTTGAAATATCCGGTTATATTGCCACTACCAGCCAGACCAGTTTGGCTTACGGTTCTTTGTTTAATGCTCCGACCTTTGCTTCGTCTACAACTGCCACTTTGACCAATGCTCAAACCTTAACCATTACTGGTGCTTCTTTGGCTGGTACGAATATGACTATTTCTTCTTCTTCAGCTTTGACTATCAATGGTAGTTCTGTAATTAACAACGGCTCTGTCACCAATGCCTATAGTCTATTCGTTACCGCCCCCACCGGTGCTACCAACAATTACGCAGCAGCATTTATAGGAGGCAACGTCGGCATCGGGACGACGAGTCCGGCAGAAAAGTTGCAAGTGACTGGTGGCCTATCAGTATCAGGACAGGCCAGCAATTTTGCTAATGCCGCAACGATTATTGATAGAATGTCAACTTGGTCGCGGATAGTCGCCGGAGGAACGATAGACGTGGACTTGTTGTTCTATACCGCTCAGACTTCACTAGGGGGCGCATCAGAAAAGGTAAGGATTACAAGTGCCGGCAATGTCGGCATCGGCACTACTTCTCCTTATGCCACGCTTTCTGTGGCGGGCCAAACAGTGGCTGCTTACTTTACGGCCACCACCACAGCGACCTCAACTTTTGCTGGAGGACTGCAAACAAATCTTCTGAATATCACTTCCTCAACCGCCACTTCTACTGCTAGCAATGGTTGGAACATTACCGCTGGTTGTTTTGCCATCAATGGAACCTGTGTGGGAAATGTCAGCGGTTCTCAAACTCCTTGGACTTCTGATATAAATGCCGCAGGTTATACCCTTTACGGCAGTTCTACTGCCAGCGGCAATCTAACCCTTAATTCAACTTCTAATGCCACTAAGGGTTATGTGTTACTTAATCCAAACGGAGGCAATGTCGGCATCGGGACAACTACTCCTTATGCCAAGCTTTCTATAAATAATTACAGCTCTGGAGCTTCAACAATACCTCTCTTTATTGTTGCTTCTTCTACTGGTTCAGGCGCCACTTCCACTGCTTTCATTATTACTTCCACTGGCAACGTCGGCATCGGGACAACAAATCCTGCTAATAAACTCAGCATCGAAGGCCTCGGCTCTAGCGCAAGCACGAAGGTCAGCATTGCCGGAAGCGGCGCAGGTGCCGATGGCGGAGAATTAGACCTAGGCCCGGCGGCTATCGCTTTTTGGCCGAACCAAGCCGGTGCGGACAAAGCCGTTTTCTATAATGACGCAGATAATGCCATTTCTCTTCTTTCACTAAATACGGTTTCCGGAATGACAGGAAACGGCACAGTGGAGGTGGAAGGATTCCTAACCGTCCAACCCTATGCAAATGCCGCCAGCACATTTGAAGTGAGGAACGCGACAGGGTCTCCTATCCTGTCCGTCAATACCTCTCGCGACAATGTCGGCATCGGAACAACTTCTCCCTATGCCAAACTCTCTGTTACCGGACAAGTGGTCGGAGCGTATTTTACCGCCACCACTACCACTGTTTCTAACTTTCCTTACGCTTCCACTACTGCTTTGTCAGCTCAATCTCTTTGTCTGACCGGAGATGATTGCATAACTACTTGGTCAGCAGGTTCTTATCCCGCTCAGCTCGGCCAGATCGGAGATGTTTCCACCTCCACTTTAGGTTCTGGCTATACCTTGAGTTATCAGGGAACTACCTGGCAATCCACCTCTACCTTATTTATAACTTCAGCTGGCAGCGTCGGCATCGGGACGGCGAATCCGCTTGAAGATTTGCACGTAGGCAGTGGTGCTGGTACTAATAATAATGCCGTGCTTCGTTTGGGTGCTTTTGGCACCAATGACTGGGATCTTATCCGTAGCGGCGGCAGCGGTATTCCTTCTGGTTCTTTTGCCATTAAACAAGTTGTGGACGCAGATCCTTCTTTAACTATAGCCCCCTCCGACAACGTCGGCATTGGCACCACCTCTCCTTATGCCAAGCTTTCTGTTACCGGACAAGTGGTAGGAGCTTATTTCACCGCCACCACGACCACGGCTTCCAATTTTCCTTATGCTTCCACCACGGCTCTCTCTGGCACTTCTCTCTGCCTTACTGGAGACGATTGCATCACCACTTGGCCAGTTGGAGGAAGTGGAATAGGTTGGGCATCTTCTACAGACACGACATCAATTTATTTTACTGGCTCTGGCAAAGTCGGCATCGGAACAACGACGCCCGTGGCAAAATTAACAATAGGCAACCTCTCCACTGATTCAGTTCAGCCTCTCTTTACTGTGGCTTCGTCAACGGCCTCAGCCACCACAACTTTGTTCACAATATTAAATAATGGCTACGTCGGCATCGGGACGGCGGCACCAGGATATAAATTGAATATAACTACTGGCGATATAAACCTTAGTTCAAGCTATTATCTTAGAGGTAATGCTAGTTCCCTCATAGGGAACGATGGAACCACAAGAATAGGAAGCACCGGAGCAATTGACGTCTATCTTTATGCTGGTTATGCGACTGCAAGAATGGTTATAAATAATACTTCCGGCAACGTCGGCATCGGCACAACTTCCCCTTACGCCACGCTTTCTGTAAATAACTACAGCGCCGGAGCTTCAACAGAGCCTCTCTTTGCTATTGCTTCTTCTACTGGTTCAGGCGCCACGTCAACCGCATTGATTGTAAATCCGCTGGGTTACGTCGGTATCGGGACAACGACACCGAGCGGTTTACTTGTTGCTGGTCCTTTGAATGTCTTTAACAATGGTGGAGCGTGTGGAAGTAACACTCGGGTAATTATCGGGACTTCAGGCGTGAATATTGGTGGTGACCAGTGTGCCCCATTTGGCATAAATCAAGCTGACCCAAATGGTTATTATTACGGGAGAATCGGAGGGACAACGGCAGCGTTAGAGTTCGGTATGCAAACAGGCTTGGGCGCTGGATATTTCAACACTAAGAGCAGCATTCCTTTGAATTTTTGGACAAACAGCACAGCGAGATTGGGTCTTGGTGCAACTGGCGGATTAGCACTGGGTAGCACATATTATTCTACAGACCCAGGGTCAGGGAATATGATAATCCAAGGCAAAGTCGGCATCGGGACGACATCACCTATTTCTACTTTATCAATTCAAGGTTCGCTTTGCGTTCGCGACACTGGCAACTGCCTCGCTGGCGCCGGAGAAATATATACCACTGGAGGTAATATCGTCTCCATTGACGTTGCTGAAAATTACCCAACATACGACGAGACCATTGAAGCGGGAGATGTTGTGGCGCTTTCATCGCAGACACATTCGTATACAAGTCCCATCAGTTCCACTACTCAAGAAACCATCGGCACTCTGGTCAAATCTCAAGCTGGAGACGGCTTGACAACTCTTGGCGTAATCTCCACTAAACCCGGTCTTCTTTTCGGATATGATATTAAAGACGTGCCAGTAAGGCCGGTGGCGCTTTCAGGCCGGGTGCCGGTTAAAGTAAATCTTGAAGGCGGAGATATTAAAATAGGGGACAGGATTACTTTGAGTTCTGTGCCAGGCATTGGCACAAAAGCCACGACCTCCGGAGAAACAATTGGCATTGCCTTGGAAGAGTTTAGGGCCATGGATGGAAGCACCTATGACGTCAGTCAGATTGGCAAAATTTTGGTTTTTGTTAATCTCGGCTGGCACAAACTTGATCCCCAGATTGCCGGAGGAACCATAACTGGTGACGAATCGGCTTTCTGGAGTATTGATGAATCGTCAGGCAGGATAAAATTCATCGGCGCTTTGGATATCAATGATTTTGATATGATAAATGTCAAAGCGATTTACGGCTCGGCCAGCAACTGGAGCATTGATGCCAACGGAACGCTGACAGTGAAAAAAGTTCAAACCGAAGAACTTTGCGTCGGCGCCACCTGCATTACGGAAAAAGAATTAAAAGAATTGCTGGAATTAAGAGCATCAATTTCTCCTCCTGCCTCTCCTCCTTCTCCTCCTGTTGAAACTCCGAGTGAGATTGCGACCACGACGCCGCCAGCAACAGAGACTACTCCAGTACCATCCGATAGCAGAGCTACGGGGCAAGCGGCGGGCACAGCAACTTCAACTCCTTCTCTTTCAGCCCCGGAACAAACTCCAACCCAGCCGGCAGAACAAACTCCTAGTCCGGAATCATCTCCGGCAGCAATGGCATTATGAAAAACATTAAGAAAAAATTTATACCCCTTACTTTATTACTGATTGGGTCAATGATTCTTTCCGTGATTCCAATCAATGAAATATCTTTGGCATCTCCGGGGATTGTTACTATCAGGGAGGTAGCGCCGCAACCTGAAGTTCCTACACCGGAACCGGCGCCAACCGGCGAAGCGGCCGCAATGTCGACATCAGGATTATAAATAAGATATAATTAAATAAAATTTATGAAAATATCAATTATTAAACAATTATTTTTTTTAACAATTATTATTACTTGTTTAATTCTGCCCCAAAATTCTTATGCGGCGCGGCTTTGGTCAAGCGGTTTTGAACTGCAATCCGCGACTACGGGGGTAGAGTGGTCTGGAACTACTGTGGGTTCGCCTGCTATTGACACCACCACCAAAAGAAGCGGGGCGGCATCTATGAGATGCAATCCGAGTCCTGCTGCCACTGCTTATGTAGTCAATAAATATATAGGAAATAATGCCTTAGCAGATATTTTTGTCAGATTCTATCTTAATATCTCAACCGCACCAAGTGCGATTACGCAAATCGCATTTTTAAATGATTCCGCTCAAGGCGGAAGTACTCTTTCAATCAAACTTAATACCAATAGGACACTGGAACTTTGGAACGAGGGCGGGACTCCTGCACAGGTAGATGTTGATAGTTCGGCTCTTAGTTTGGCTACTTGGTATAGGATTGAACTTGCTTACGATTGGACGGGGGCAGACCAAAATACCGTAACTGCCTATATTGACAACGTTCAGTTTGCGACAGGTACAAATTTAGGGGGAACGAGTGATAATCCAAATACACTGCAACTTGGAGTGAGAACTGCGGTAACTGCCGATTTGTATTTTGACGATGTGGCGGTAAATGACGCAAGTGGTACGAGCACCCAGACTGGGTTGCCAGGGACAGGTTCAATAGTTCATCTCTGGCCTGATTCAGATGGGGACTACTACACAATGGGCTCATCCACGCCCGATAGCCAGCCAAGCTGGAGCGTGGTGGATGAAAATCCTACCCCAAATGATGCCACTGATTACTGGGGATTGCTTGCCAACAATGACATTTTGGATGTAAATACGCAATCAAGCGCCTCGGCTGGCATTAACTCTTATGACAATATCACTTTGGTGCAAGTAGGCGTAAGACACGCACTAGCAGTCGCTGGCAGTTCAGCCGTGAATTTAAGAGTAGAATCTCAAACTACTGGGACTGTTGCTTCTGGGTCTTCTTTTGCCCCAGCAGCTACTTGGCAGACCAATGGCGTAGGTTCAAATATCCCTACTGGCTACAAACTGACTTCCTATACCGACCCACAAGATATACATGGCGTCGACCCTTGGACGCCAGCACTTTTAGACACGATGCAGATTGGAGCAAAAGCAACTGACGCTAACCCTGATGTATGGATTTCCACTTTGTGGGCTTTGGTGGAGTATGTGCCGGGGACGCCGCCATCGGGAGCGGCTAAATGGTTGGTAAATTTGAAAGGAATGATTTTAAGAATCATGGGAAAGACTTTGAACATTGGCAGAAGATAAAGAGTTTTTTAATTTTTATTTTTTGGGGTATAATAAACGTATGAAAATAGCAATAAACGGGTTTGGCAGAATAGGGAGGCCGACCTTAAGAAGAATTTTAGAAAACCATCCTAATATAGAGGTGAAGGCAATTAATGATTTAGCCGACAAAGAAACATTATTACACTTGTTTAAACATGACAGCGTTTACGGAGATTTCCAAGTTCCAAATTCTAGGATTCAGGATATCAAATTTTTTCAAGAGAAAGATCCGGCTAATCTACCGTGGAAAGAATTGGACATTGATGTTGCTCTGGAATGTTCCGGAGTTTTTACAAAAATAGACGGCGCTAAAAAACATCTGGAAGCAGGAGCCAAAAAAGTAATTATTTCCGCTCCGTCAGACGGAGAAGAAGTCCCCACTTATCTTTTGGGAGTGAACGAAGAAAAATATAATTCTAAAAAAGACAATATTATTTCTATGGGCTCCTGCACTACCAACTGTCTGGCGCCCGTGGTTAAGATTCTTCATCAGAATCTGGAAATAGAAAATGGTTTTATGACCACTGTCCATTCTTACACCAATGACCAGAAAATTTTGGATTTGCCGCACAGGGATTTGCGCCGGGCAAGAGCAGCAGCTGTAAATATTATTCCCACCACTACCGGCGCGGCAAAAACCGTGGCAAAAACAATTCCCGAACTCATGGGAAAACTGGACGGGCTGGCCTTGCGAGTGCCCACTCCCGTTGTTTCCATAATTGATTTTGTCTGTGTGGTTAAAAAATCCACCAGCGTTGAGGAGGTGAATAATGTTTTCAGAGAAGCAGCTCAAGGAAAACTCAAAGGAATTTTGGCGGTTTCTGACGAACCATTGGTTTCCATGGATTACAAGGGCAATCCCAATTCTTCCGTTGTTGATTTGCCTCTGACCATAGTTAAGGATAATTTGGTGAAAGTAGTTGCTTGGTACGACAATGAATGGGGCTATGCTTGCCGTTTGGCAGAAATGACAGAGTACATTATGAAGTAAATCCGAAGCACTTTTATGATATACATTGGTTCTGATCATCGGGGTTTTGAACTCAAGAACAAAATTAAAAAATTTCTTGAAGAACTTGGTTATGAATTTGAGGACCTTGGCGCTTTTGAATATAACAAAGGCGATGACTATCCTGATTTTGCTCAGGCTGTTGCCAAAAAAGTTTTTGTTGATTCCGGGAGTCGGGGAATATTGATTTGCGGTTCTGGTATTGGTATTGCCATTGCCGCCAACAAAACAAAAGGCATTAGAGCCGGCACCGCCCTTAAACCAGACCAGGCAAGAGCGGCAGTAAACGATGAAGATTTAAATATTTTAGCTTTATCGGCTGATTTTTTGAAGGAAGACGAAGTGAGAGAGATAGTTAAAGTTTTTTTAGAGACGAAATTCTCAGGAGAAGAAAGACACAAAAGAAGAATAGAGAAAATTGACCTATGATGATTATTCCATCTATTAATACCGATAACTTTGAAGAAGTACAAAAAAGAATTAAGATAGTTGAACCTTTTGTTTCCTGGGTGCACCTTGATATAGCTGACGGAACCTTTACTAAAAACACCACCTGGCATAATGCCAAAGATTTGAATTTTTTTAAAACTTCATTAAATATTGAAGTACATTTAATGATTGATGATATTGACCGTCGAATTAACGAATGGTTTATTTCTAGTGTTAAAAGAATTTTCTTTCATCTTAATGCCTCACGCAACCCCGATTTTATAATTGAAGAGTGTAAAAAAAATGGAATTGAGGTTGGCATTGCAATAAGCCCTGATGAATCTTTGGCAAAAGCTACGCCCTATAAAGATAAGGTAGATGCGTTCCAGATTTTAGGAGTGCATGCCGGGCCGGCTGGTCAAAAAGCCGATGAAGGAACTTTTGAGAGAATAAAAGAGATGAGAAAATTTTGCAGTTCTTGTATAATAGAAGTTGACGGCGGAATGAATGAAGAAACCGTGAAGCGGTCTGTTGAGTCAGGAGCAGATATTATTGTGGCAGCGAGCGCAATATTTAAAGGAGATATTAAGAAAAATATTGAGAAATTAAAGCATGCATCTTACTGAGGAACAAATTAAAAAATTAGAAAGCACTGCCTGCCAATTGAGACAAGATGTTATTTCTATGCTTTTAGAAGCAAAATCCGGACATTCAGCCGGGCCTTTGGGAATGGCCGATGTTTTTACGGTTTTGTATTTTACCTGTGCTGTTAATCATGACCCAAAAAATCCCGATTGGCCCGAACGCGACCGGATTGTTTTATCAAACGGCCATATTTGTCCCATTCAATATGCGGCCATGGCCCGAGCCGGTTATTTTCCGGTTAAAGAATTAAAAACCTTGAGAAAATTTAACTCCCGGCTTCAGGGCCATCCTCATCGAGAGAAACTTCCCGGCATTGAAACTTCTTCCGGGCCCTTAGGTTCAGGGCTTTCTCAGGCCTGCGGAATGGCTTACGCGTTTAAAATGGACAAAACCAAACAACAGGTCATTTGTCTGATGGGTGACGGCGAACAAGATTGCGGTCAGGTTTGGGAGGCGGCCATGTGGGCGGGTAAAAATAAATTAGATAACCTGACGATGATTATTGACAGAAATAATATTCAGATTGACGGCTTTACCGAAGATGTAATGCCCCTGGAGCCCCTGCGCCAAAAATATGAATCATTCGGTTGGCACGTACTTGAAATTGATGGAAATAATATCAGGGAAATTTACGACGCCATTTTCGAAGCCCGGGCGATTTTTGAAAAACCAGTCTGCATTATTGCCCACACCATTCCCGGCAAAGGAGTTGATTTTATGGAATTTGATTTTACCTGGCACGGCAAGCCTCCTCAGCCCGAAGAGGGAAATAAGGCGTTAGAACAATTAAGAACATTGGGAGGAAAAATTAAAACAGAGTTATGATAAAACTTAATCCTAAAATTTTTAAAGATGATATTGAACAGGAACCGACGCGTTTTGGTTTTGGAAAGGGCTTGGTGCTGGCGGGAAAAGAAAATAAAAATGTTATTGCTCTTTGCGCTGATTTAACAGGCTCGACAAAGATAGATGATTTTAAAAAAGAATTTCCCGACAGGTTTATTGAAACAGGAATCGCCGAACAGAATATGGCCTCTTTGGCTTCGGGTTTGGCCGCGGTAGGAAAGATTCCTTTTATCGCGTCTTACGCGATGTTTTCACCGGGCAGAAACTGGGAGCAGGTTCGGACCACCATCTGCTATAATAATGTAAATGTAAAAATTGCCGGCGCCCATGCAGGTGTTTCTGTTGGACCGGACGGCGCCACTCATCAGGCCATCGAAGACATTGCTATTACTCGAATCATTCCCAATATGACCGTGATTGTTCCCTGCGATTCAATTGAAACAAAAAAAGCTACTTTGGCTGCAGCCAGAACAAAAGGGCCGGTTTATCTTCGTTTTGCCAGGGAAAAAACTCCTGTTTTTACAACTGAAGAAACGCCATTTGAAATTGGCAAGGCAGGAATTTTTAGAGAGGCTCCGCCAGCTGGCGGAGATGTTTCTCTAATCGCTTGCGGCCCCTTGGTTTACGAAGCGCTCAAAGCGGCAGAAACGCTTTCTAAAGAAGGCATTGAGGCGGAAGTGATAAACAATCACACCATAAAACCAATGGACAAGGAAATAATTTTGGAATCGGTAAAAAAGACAGGTTGCGCCGTGACAGTTGAAGAGCATCAGGCAGCCGGCGGAATGGGTTCTGCAGTTTGTGAAATTTTAGCTCAGGAATATCCCGTGCCAGTGGAGATAGTGGGAGTAAAAGACAGATTTGGCGAGTCAGGCGAGCCGGAGGAGTTATTGAAAGCCTTTGGATTAACAGAAAAAGAAATTATTGAAGCAGTAAAGCGAGTAATCAGTAAAAAGTAATCAGTAATATGTATGATATTTTGGTAATTGGTTCTGCCACTCGGGACGCTTTTTTCAAGAGCGAGGATTTCAAAACCCGGGAGAGGGAAATGATTTTGCCTCTCGGTGCGAAGATTGCCATTCCTGAGGTGGTTTTTACCACCGGCGGCGGCGGAACCAATGCCGCGGTTACTTTCAGTCGCCAAGGTTTCAAAACTGCCTGTGTCAGCCGAGTGGGGGATGACGTCAGCGGCAACGAAGTAAAAAAAGAATTAAAAAAAGAAGAAATAGATGATTTTATTCAAATTGATCCTGTTTATAAAACAGCTTACTCTTTGATTTTAGTGACGCCCGAAGGCGAAAGAACAATTCTTGAATACCGGGGGGCGAACGATTATTTAAGCGAAAAAGAAATTAATTGGGAAAATTTAAAATCTCAATGGCTTTATCTTGATTCTCTGGCGGGCAACGAAGAACTGCTTAAAAAGGCGGTTAATTGGGCGAAAAGTAATAATATTAAAATCGCTTATAATCCCAGTAAAAAAGAAATCAGCTGGGGCAAGAAAATTCATCCTTATTTAAATGATATAGATATTTTTATTGTTAATGAAGATGAGGCGGCCTCGGTGGTGGAAATAAAGTATAGCCAAGAAAAAGAAAATGAAATTTTTGCAGAATTGGATAGGATAGTGAAAGGAATAGTGGTGATGTCGCGGGGGCCGGCCGGAGCGACTGTTTCTGACGGAAAAAAGAGATACAGCGCCGGAGTGCCGGAGGCGCCGGTAATAGACAGAACCGGCGCTGGCGATGCTTTTGGCAGCGGATTCGTTTCCGGTTATATTCAGAGCAAGGGAAATATTGAACACGCCATTCAACTCGGCACTGCCAATGCCACTTCTGTTGTTGGGGTTTTCGGCGCCAAACCGGGAATTTTGAGAAAAGGGGATTGGGGGAAATATGAAAAAGTTTTAGTAACATGAACGGAGATGTCCAATTTAAAGAAGAATGGCGGCCGCAGAAATTTGTCCCTAGAAAAAGTTGGGGAGAAAAATTAGCTGAGGCACTGGTTAAATATTCTGGCGGTTTAATTAAAGATGAAAGCCAAGCCGATTATGTAATTTTAGGATTTGTAGTGGTTGCGATTATTATTTCGCTGTTTTTGTTTTTTGGCAGGGGTTCTGGAGGTGAAAGCCGCGAAAATCTTTTCCCTCCAGGATCTTCTGCTCTTGAAAAATGAAAGTCAATTATAGACAAGATAAAACAATTTCTGGCTTCACCTTAATTGAGCTTCTGGTTGTTATTGCCATTATTGGAATTTTGTCGTCAGTAGTTTTGGCAAGTTTAAATTCTGCCCGTTTAAAAGCGCGGGACGCCTCGCGAAAGTCCACTGTAAGACAGATTAAAACAGCGCTAGAAATGTATTTTAACGACAATAATGTTTATCCGTCTATCGGCAGTGATGGTACGGGATATGATTGGAACGGACCTGCAGATAGTACCGGATTAAGTGTTCCTCTTGCCTCTTATATTTCAAAAATTTTAAGTGATCCACTGGGGGACAGCTGGCATATCATACAATATGTAAGAAGTCCAAGCGACGCATACGGCGTTTATATGAGATATGAGGCAACGGGTTATTGCAAAACAGGAGTCAATGTAAATATGGCATGGTGGGGCGTAGGAGTTCCTCTTTGTCAGTAAAAATAATGTGTGGTAAAATTTTGAGTAATGGGAAACTTAGTGCTCTATCGCAAATATCGGCCCAAGACTTTTGACGAAGTTTTGGGACAGGACCATATTGTCACTATTCTGAAAAGCGCTGTGAAAGCAGACAGAGTTTCCCATGCTTATCTTTTTGCCGGACCGCGGGGCACGGGCAAAACCAGTGTGGCCCGGATTTTGGCAAAAGAAATCGGCTGTTCCGACATTGATATGATTGAAATTGACGCTGCTTCCTCGCGGGGCATTGATGAAATCCGTGCCCTGCGAGAAGCTGTTAATTACGTTCCTCTTCGGGGACCAGTCAAAGTCTATATAATTGATGAAACGCACATGCTGACGAAGGAAGCTTTTAACGCGCTTCTGAAAACCCTGGAAGAGCCGCCCAAACATGTTATTTTTATTTTAGCCACAACCGAGCCGGAAAAAGTTCCGGAGACAATTATTTCTCGGTGCCAAAATTTTTCCTTCCATAAAATTCCGGAAAATATTCTGCGCCAATCAGTAATTTCCATTGCCAAAAAAGAAGGATTTGAAATAGATGACGAGGCAGCCAGTTTAATTGCCTTAGCTTCCGAGGGTTCTTTCCGCGACAGCCAGGGAATGCTTGACCAGATTCTTTCGCTTGGCGATAAAAACAAAGATAAAAAAATCAGCGGCAAAGAAGTGCGGGAATTCTTGGCTGTTCCCACGAGAGAAATGGTTGAGAATTTTATTCTGGCTCTGATTGAAAAAAAGGCGGATAGGGGATTGAAGGTCATTCAACAGGTGATGGACGAAAATATGGACATCAGAATGTTTTTAAAACTGATTCTTCGCGATGTTCGTTCCATGCTTTTGCTTTGTTTGGCCCCTGGCATAAAAAAACAGCTGGAGGAAACGCTCGGCGATCGGGAATTTAAATTTGTAGAGAAAAACAAGGATTTGCCGAGAGCAGGGGAATTGGAAAAAGCGCTGAAATTATTGCTGGAAGCCTATGAGGTAAAATCCCGGTCTTATCTTCCGCAGATTCCTCTCGAACTTGCGTTTTTGCGGATAGTGAGTGAAAATTAATAAAAGTTGCACATTGCGGGATCGTCTAATGGTAGGACATGGGCCTTTGAAGCCCAGTATCGGGGTTCGAATCCCTGTCCCGCAGTTCGCGTCAAACACTCGGTGTTTGACATAGTAAAACCATTTTTTTTGCGGGTTGTTGTAGTTAATGACATAAAAAGGATTAGAGACGGCCCTTGAGGGGCCGTCTTTTAATTTGTGTTATAATATAATAGCGATGAAAGAATTAATAAAGGATTTGATTAATTTGGGATATTTGAAGACCCCTGCTATTATTGAGGCTTTTCAGAAAATTAATCGGGCGGATTTTGTACCCGAAGAAATAAAAGAGGAAGCCTATATTAACGCTCCTCTGCCCATTGGTTATGGCCAGACTATTTCTCAGCCCCTGACCGTGGCTTTTATGCTGGAGCTTTTGCAGCCCCAAGGGGGAAATAAAATTTTAGATATTGGTTCGGGTTCTGGCTGGCAGACAGCTCTTTTGTGTTCAATTGTCGGTGAGGAAGGACGAGTATTTGCGCTTGAACTTATTCCGGAACTGGAAGCATTCGGCCGAAAGAATGTTTCTAAATATAATTTTGTTCAAAAAAAGATTGCCAATTTTTACTGCCTCACTGCTGCCAGTGGTTTAGTTGAAGAAGCGCCTTTTGACAGAATTATTTCCGCTGCCTCGGCCCAGGAAATTCCTTTAGCCTGGAAAGAGCAATTAAAAATCGGGGGCAGAATGATTGTGCCCATAAGAGATGCTGTTCATTTATTGATTAAAAAAGGCGAGAACGAATTTGAAGAAGAAGTTTATCCCGGCTTTGCTTTTGTGCCGTTTGTAACAAAATAATCAAGATTTCCTTTATAACCCCTTAGAAAATCTCTAAAATCCATTTCTTTTTTACCCTCTGGTTTTACGCGCTCAATCACCAGTCTGCCGTTTTTTAACTCCGCTTTTGTAATAATTAATCTTTTATTATCTATAAAAGTATAGGCGCCGGGCCAAGGGGTAAAAGCGCGGATTTTTCGTTCAATTATTTCCGGCGAATCAGTTTCTAAATTTATCAATCCGTCTTCTTTGGTTATTTTTTTAGTGAAAGTCGCTTTTGAGTGGTCTTGTTCTTGTAGTCTTATTTCGTTATTTATCCATTTGGGAATAATTTCTACAAGTAAATTTCCTCCCAATTCCGCCAATTTTTCTTCTAATTCTTTGTATGTCAACTTGGAACTTAGAACTTGGAACTTGGAACTTGCAAGAATTGGCCCGTGGTCCATTTCTTCGTCCATCAGCATAATTGTTACGCCAGTTTCTTTTTCTTCGCTTAAGATAAATGATTGAATAGGCGAAGCGCCCCGGAATTTTGGGAGAAGCGAGGGATGAACATTTAATCCGCCGTATTTAGGAATCTTTAAAATTTCAGAAGGAATAATTTTTCCATAAGACGCAACAACAAATAAATCCGGCTTTATTGAAACTAATTTTGAATAATCATATTCAAAAGGAATATTATTTTTTTGAGCCCATTGTTTTGCCGGCGAGGGCGCTAATTTCATTTTCCGGCCAACCGGTTTATCGGGCGCAGTAATAATTAATGCCGGCAGAAGATTATTTTTGGCGAGTATTTCCAGAATTCTCACACTAAACTCCGGCGTCCCAAAAAAAACAATTTTCATATTATTCGATAACCGTTATGCGCTCTAATTTAATCGCCTTATCAGTAAACAAAATTCCATTTAAATGATCAATCTCATGTTGAATAATTTGAGCCAAAAGGCCAGCCGCTCCAATGACGAATTTCTTTCCGTTTTCATCAAGCGCTTCGATAGTTAATTTTTCCGGCCGCTTGAGCGCTCCATAAACTCTTTCAACGCTTAAGCACCCCTCATTTACTATTTGTTTTTTCTTGGAGATTTTTTTTATGACCGGATTAATAAAAACAACAGGTGGCTTATCGGGAAATTTTTTTTCTCCTTCTTTAAACGCTTTCTCTTTAAAATTCCAAACATTTCTGTCAATAATAAAAATTCTCAAGGATTCGCCAATTTGAGGAGCGGCAATGGCCACACCTTCTTTTTTTTCCGTCAGTGCTTTAGTCATTTTTTTTAAAACAGATTTAATCTTCTTTCTTTTTATTTCTTCAGGGGACACCTCTCCTGCTGTCATTTTCAAAATCTTATTTCCTTTTTGAACTATTTTTATTGTCATAAATTTTTATAATAATGACTCGGGGTCCACGTCTATTTTCCAGTTTGACGGAAGCAAGGGTAGGGAAGCAGGCCATTTTTCCGGGTCGACCTTCAACAATATATTCCAAATATAGATATTTTTTACTTTTGAGATGAAAGCCGGATAAACAAGAGGATTCCATTCTTTAAGAAGTTTTTTCACTGCCTCAACTTCTTTTTTAATCTCTAATTTATTTTTACCCTCTCTGGTAATTTTAATCAATAATTTGAAAGGGGGATACTGAAACTGTTTTCTGTTTTCAATCTCTATTTTGTAAAATCCGGAAATATTTCCTCTCATTATATCATTAAATAATTGATTATAAATAGTAGGAGAGAGTCTGGTTTGAATTAAAAAGGTTTTTTTTGCCAAGGACCTCAATTTCAAAAGAAGATGAAAAATTTTTTCATTGATTCTGAAATCGGGCAAAGTAAAAAGAGCGTCGATAGAGATAACCGCCACCCTTTCCACTGGTTTATCTGCGGGCTGGCGGAGATAAGAGAATAAAATTTCTGTTCCGATTAAAATCGAGCCCGGAGTGGTCATAAATTTTTCCGCTATTTCCTTGCCTTGTTTGGCGTTTTTTATTACGTCACTGTCCATTCTGAATAACTTGAACTTGGGGAAAAGTCTTGATATCTCTTCGGTTACTTTTTGGATTCCGATACCAAGCATTGTCATTCGCCAACTCCTGCAATAAGGGCACTGCTCAGGCATTTTTATTTCCGTAAGACATTTGTGGCAAACCCAGGCATTTCCCCTGCCATTTTTATGCAAAACAAGGGGTGCATTGCACTTCTCGCAGAGAATAGTAGCCAGACAGTCATTGCAAATAGTAGTGGGATGATAGCCCCGCCGGTTGATAAATAAAATAACTTTTTCATTATTTTCATAAGCTTCTTTTAAAATTTCTTGAAGTTTAACGCTAATAATAGGAAGGGTTTTTGATTTTTGCCATCCCAGCTCTTCTTCTTTCATATCGGCGATAATTTGTTCTGCTTCGGAAAGCAGTCGGGAAAGATCGGATTCCCGTTTATAAAGAGTTTCCACCCTGATAAGAGAATCGCCGAGAATGAGCCGTTTTTTCATTCTTTTGCTTATTATCTCTACGGCTTTTCTGACATCTAGATAAGGGCGTCTTTGAAGTTTGTAAAACGAAGAACTTTCTCCTTCCAGGATTATTGTTCCAATATCTTTTCGGGGCAAGGAAAGAAAAGATTTAGTGGCTACAATAAGAAAGGGGTGTTTTTCCTGCACTGCCTTATCCCAGATTTTTACTATTTTTTTTCGGGAAATTTTGCTGTGAAGGGCAATGCTGTATTTTTCAATGCCCCTTTGGATTTCTTTGGAAAATTCATCTACCTCGCTCGTTGTCGGCAGACAAAAAAAAACAGACTGGTTCTTGGCAAATTCTTCCCTGACGATGCTTTTATAATATTGAAAACGTTCTTTTTGAGAACCTTGCATTAAAACCATTTCCCAGCGTCTATCTCCGGAATGATGACTGTCTGTTTCCCATTGTTCAATATTCAAAGCGTTTCCCAAAATTGCCTGGGGTACAAAATCTTTAATAACCGGGCCTAAAGGAGAAACAAAATAATCCGCTATCTCTTTGCAGGATTCAATAAAATTCGGGTCTAAAAAAGAAAATAATTTAACTGACTTGATAGGTTTCAACTGGAACTGAGATTTTTTTAAGCCCGCCTTAATCTCTTTCATTTCCTCGACAGAAGAAACAATGGCAGGCACTATTTTTTTACGAATAGGCACGGTGACGAGGCTGCCCGGCTTCACATTTTTACTAGTAAAATAAGAGAGATTTTCTCTACCTATTCCTTTGGTGATGGGAATGACATTAACTATTTTCATTAAAGCTTTATTTCTATAAGTTTATCTTCATCAAGAATATAAATCGAATTTTCGTTTTGATAAGTTGTGAAAATCGGGTCTTTGCCCTTATAAATCGGCTGAATATTTCTTCCGCCCCGGCCGTCAATTTCAAGAGCATAGATGCCGTTTTGAACCGCTATTATCACCGCATCTTTTCTTTTAGGATAGAAATCAACATTTCTGACCGGAGAACGGGAATTAAAAATTAAAATTTCATCACTGCAAGAATTATCATCGCAAAAAAAATAGGGCAGTGATTCTTTAGCGCCAAGCCATTCTACCCAAATTTTATTATCTTTTGGATTCCACCATAATTTCTCTTTTTGATTTACAGTAAGGCGAGTATATTCAGTGGTGGTGGCTTTTAAATTAGCCATAATTTCATAATATTTTGACATTTCTAAGGGTGAATAATTTCCCCAAAAAACAATTTCCCCTTTCGGCTCTTTGGGTATTAAAATTGCCCTTGCTTCGGTCACTAGTTGTTCTTTGACCACAAGGGTTTTTTGCCACGGCCAATAATCATCCTTGGTAACTAAAATAGAATATTTATTAGGTTTTAAACTTTGCAAAAAAACACCGCTCTGAAAAATATTAGTTTGTTTTTTTTCTTTACTGTTGACAAAAATTTTTGAGCCGGTGACAGGAGAAGAAATGTAAAGCCCGCCGGTTTTATAAAAACCGAGTTTTAGATCCCATCTGTAGCCAACAGTATAAAAGAGAAACAAAGGAACAATGAGCAAAAAGATTAAAACGCACAATGCTAAAATTGTTCTTCTTTTCGCTACAGTCATCATTATTATCTTTACAAAAAAACGGGAAAAAGTAAACTTAAATTAAGATGAATCAGTATGTTATTAACGGCGGGAGAAAATTGAGGGGAAGTGTGACTATTAATTCTTCGAAAAATGCCGCCCTGGCGATTCTAGCTGCCTCTTTACTTAATGAGGGCAAAACCACTATCAAAAATATTCCTAAAATTGAGGAAGTTTATAGAATAATCGAAGTTTTGGAAAGTATTGGCATCGGTTTTAAATGGAGGGGCAAAAGAGAACTAGAAATTAAGACGCCAAAAAAAATAAAAATTGATCAAATAAATATTGAAGCAGCGGAAAAAACCCGGAGCATTATTCTTTTTATTGGCGCTCTTGTCCATAAATTCAAAAATTTTTCTCTGCCGTCTTCGGGCGGATGCAAACTAGGCAAAAGAACAATTATGCCCCATATTTACGCCCTCGAAAATTTTGGAATTAAAATAAAAACTTTAGCTTGCAAATATAAAATCAGTTATTTTAATCTTCAGCCGGCGAAAAACATTATTATGTACGAATCAGGAGACACCGCCACAGAAAATGCCATTATGACCGCTGCCTTAATTCCCGGAAAAACTGTTATTAAATTTGCCTCGGCCAATTATCAGGTTCAAGACCTTTGTTATTTGTTACAAAAGATGGGAATAAAGATTGAAGGGGTGGGAACAACGACCCTAACCATTCATGGTCAAAAGAAAATAAAAAAAGACATTTCTTATTATCTGATTGAAGACCCGATTGAATCAATGTTGTTTTTGGCAGCGGCCATTGTTACCAAATCTTCTATTATTATAAAAAGATGCCCCTTAGATTTTTTGGAACTGGAACTTTTTAAGTTGAAAAAAATGGGTTTTCGTTATAAAATATTGAAAGAATACAGGTCAAAAAGCGGTTTTCATCGGCTTGCAGATATTAAAACATTTCCTTCTAATCTTACGGCGCCAGTAGAAAAAATTGATAGCCGACCGTTTCCCGGTCTAAATATTGATAACCTGCCATTTTTTGTACCTATTGTTACTCAAGCCAAGGGCGAGACCTTGATTCATGACTGGGTTTATGAAAACAGGGCGATGTATTACACAGAAATGAAACGAATGGGGGCAAAAATGAAATTAGCTGATCCTCATCGACTTTTTATTGAGGGTCCGATAAAACTAAAAGCAGCAGAAATTATGTGTCCACCTGCCCTTCGTCCCTCGGTAATTCTTTTTGTAGCAATGCTGGCGGCCAAAGGTAAATCAGTTTTGAGAAATACTTATACTGTGGAGAGGGGATATGAAGATTTGTGCGGAAGATTTAATAATTTGGGAGCTGATGTCAAAAAATTATGAGTTTTTTTGTTAAAAAACTGGGGATTGATTTGGGAACAGCCACAATTCGGATTTTTGTGCCCGGACAGGGTGTTGTTTTAAATGAACCATCGGTTGTTGCCGTTTCAGTGCCCGAAAACAAGGTTTTGGCCGTGGGCAGTGAAGCAAAAGCAATGGTGGGAAAAACGCCTGACAATATTGTGGCTTACCGACCGATGAGAGACGGGGTGATTGCCGATTATAGAATAACAGAAGCAATGTTGCGTTATTTTATCTCCAAAGTTCTGGGGAGATGGAATATTTTTAAACCAGAAGTGATGATTTCTGTGCCCGCTGGAGTCACTTCCACTGAGAGAAGGGCGGTTGTTGAAGCAGCGGTCAGGGCGGGAGCAAAATCTGCCTATGTGGTAAAAGAGCCGGTCTTGGCAGCTATTGGCGCCGGCATACCTATTCAAGAGCCCTCGGGCCATATGGTTGTTGATATTGGCGGCGGAACCATTGACGCAGCCGTTATTTCTTTGGGCGGAATTGTTGCCTCGGCTTCGGCAAAATGTGCTGGTGATAGAATTGATCAGGCCATTGCCGATCACATCAAAAAGAATTTTAACTTATCAATAGGGGATAGAACGGCCGAAGATATAAAAATTCAAATTGGTTCAGCCGTAGCCGTGGAAGAAGAAATGACTTATAAAATTAAAGGAAGAGATTTTATCAGCGGTCTGCCGCGGGGCGCGGAAATTAGCACCAATGAAGTGGTTAAGGCAATTGATTCCGAAATGAGAGAAATGATGAGGGTAATTAAAAATGTTTTGCAGGAAACACCGCCGGAACTGGCCTCTGACATTATTGATAACGGCATTATTCTGACCGGCGGAACATCGCTTTTGCGCAATATTGACGAGTTGGTTTTCCGTTCAACCGGCGTAAAAGCGAAAGTGGCTGATGACGCCATATTTTGCGTGGCGCGGGGAACAGGCGTGGCTTTGGAGCACATCGACGTCTACAAAAAAAGCATCATTGCGAAAAGATAATGGATTCAATTCTCAAGCATCATATTAAGAAAGGGGATTTTCATCACGGGTATTTATTGGTGGGGGATTTTGAGGTTTCCAGAAAAATGGCAATGGAAGCGGCCAAAGCAATTCTTAAACCCGAAGGAAAAATTGAAGCCCACCCGGATTTTTTTTACCAAAAATACGAATTATTTAGTATTGAAGAAAGCCGTGACCTGATCGGAAAAGCTTCCCGTAAACCGTTTTTTGGCCAGAGCAAAGTTTTTATTATTGAACTTTTTTCTTTTAGCATTGAATCAGCCAACGCGCTTTTAAAAACCTTGGAAGAGCCATACACCGGAACTTATTTTTTTATTATTGTTCCTTCTTTGGAAAATGTTTTACCTACTTTAGCGTCCCGCTTGACCGTGGTTGATAATAGCAAAATTAAAAAAGAACTTAATGAAGAAAAGATTGAATTTTACAAAAAGTTCTTGGCGGATTTACCGAATAAAAGACTGGAAAATATCAAAAAATTCACAGAGAGCCGGCAAGACGCGATAGAATTTTTGAATGAATTAGAATTAGTGGTGGCGGGAAATCTTACGGAGGCCAAATTTTCCTCGCCCTTGGAAGAAATTCAAAAAAGTAAAAGTTTTCTTTTTAGTCAAGGAGCTTCCGCAAAAATGGTTTTAGAACACATTGCCTTAGCTTTACCCCAGATGTAAAATTATGAATATGTTATATGATTTCTCTAAAATAAAAAGAAAAACAGAAGAAATTAAAGAGCATTTAAAAAAAGAAGTTTTCTCATTGCACAGCAGCCGGGCCAATCCAGCCTTGGTTGAAGATATAATAGTTGATTCTTACGGAACAAAAATGCCCATTAAACATGTTGCCACTATAAGCGTGGAAGATGCCAGAACTCTGCGCATCACTCCTTGGGACATTTCCGTTCTCAAAAATATTGAAACTGCCATCAGCACCTCTAATATAGGTAGTCAGCCGATTGCCGATAAACAATCAGTTCGGATAGTTCTGCCTGAACTTTCCGAAGAAAGAAGAAAGTCAATAATAAAAGTTTTGTCAGAAAAACTTGAAGAAGCAAAAATTTCTTTGCGTCAGGAACGGGATGAAGTTTGGAAAGATATTCAGGAAAAAGAACGCCAAGGAGAAATACCCGAAGACGATAAATTTCGTCTTAAAGACGAATTACAGAAAATAATTGACAGAGCAAATAAAGAATTGGAAGAGATTGCCGCCCAAAAGAGGCAAGAAATTGAAAAATGATAGCCATAATTTTATTTTTTATAGTTTTGGGTATTTTAATTTTTTCTCATGAATTCGGGCATTTTATTGTTGCCAAAAAAAGCGGCATCAGAGTGGATGAATTTGCCTTTGGTTTTCCGCCCCGGCTTTTCAGTGTTAAAAAAGGCGAAACTACTTACTCTTTCAATCTCATTCCTTTTGGCGGATTTGTAAAAATTCACGGCGAAGATGATTCCTCGTTGTGCACAGATGTTGAAGATCCCAGAAGTTTTGCTTCCAAACCTGCTTTTATAAAATCGGGGGTGCTTTTGGCAGGTGTTTTTTTTAATTTGCTTTTAGCCTGGCTTTTGATTTCTCTCGGTTTTATTATTGGCCTGCCGACCAGCGTCAGCTCTGTCCCAGCGGGCGCAGAAATCAAAGATGTTAAAATTGTTATTATTGATGTCGTTCAAAATTCACCAGCTCAATTGGCAGGCCTTAAAACAGGAGATGAACTTGTTGGTTTTTCAAAAGTTGAAGAAGTCAAAAAAATGATTGACGGAAACAAAGGAAAGAAAATAAAAATAATGTATAAGAGAGGAAAAGAAATTCTTTCAACAGAATTAATGCCCAGAATTTCCCCGCCGCCTGGAGAGGGTGCGATTGGGATTGCCATGGATGAAGTAGGAATTCTTAAACTTCCCTGGTATTGGGCGCCTTGGGAGGGATTAAAAATGACTTACGAACTGACAATTTCCATTGCCTTAGCGGTTTTTTATTTTTTTGTTAATTTAATAAAGGGTTTAACTGGTTTGGAAGGCGTGATGGGGCCCGTCGGGATAGTGGGCGCCACTAATACCGTGGCTCATCTTGGTTTTTCTTATTTGTTAAGTTTTGTTGCTCTCTTGTCAATTAATTTGGCAGTAATAAACATTATTCCTTTTCCGGCCCTGGACGGCGGAAGAATTTTATTTCTCTTGATAGAAAAAATCAAAGGCTCGCCAATCAACACCCGTGTCACCAACACCATCCACAATATTGGCTTTGCCCTTCTCTTGATTTTAATGCTGGCCATAACCTATCGCGACATTTTAAGGCTGATATGATCATAATTTAGTTATCCACAGGGAGTGCTTGCATAAGTTTTAAAAATGTTTAGTTTCAAAAACAGATAATAAAGCACCTTGTCTTTATGGTCTTTATGAGATTCAGGTCTGGAACGATGATCCTGGTGTCATACCCGGAGCGAAAAGCGCTCGACATCAGCGGAGCGAAGGCCCTGATAGCGACCCAAAGGGTATGGTCGCCCGCCGGGAGACCGTTCTCCCGGCTGCAATCTTACCGAGCCCCGACGAAGTCTGTCGGGGTTTTCATTTTTATAATTTTATTTGACTAATAAGGGGTTTCTGTCTATTATAAATCTAATGCGCCAGTCGGAACTATTTGCTAAAACCAGGAAAGAAGCTCCAAAAGATGAGACAAGTAAAAATGCTCAACTGCTTGAACGGGCGGGTTTTATTTACAAAAATTCCGCGGGCATTTATTCTTTTTTACCTCTCGGCTGGCGGGTGCTTGATAAAATTGCGGGAATTATTAGAGAAGAAATGAATGCTATTGGCGGACAGGAAATGTTTATGCCGGCTATGGTTGAGAAGAAATATCTTGATACATCCGGACGCTGGGATGTCCTTATTGGTTTTGAAATAAAAGGAAAGAAGGAAGATAAAGCAAATTTTACTTTAGGCTGGACCCATGAAGAAGTTTTAACAGAAATCGTTTCCAAATACATAAATTCCTACAAAGATTTGCCGTTTTCTGCCTATCAAATCCAGACAAAATTTCGAAACGAGCCCCGGGTCAAATCCGGTTTATTGCGGGACAGAGAATTTATAATGAAGGATTTATACAGTTTTCATGCCGACGAAAAAGATTTGGAAAAATTTTACAATATTGTTAAAAATGCCTATTTTAAAATTTTTGAACGATGCGGCCTCAAATCTTATTATACCCTGGCTGCTGGCGGCGATTTTACCGCTAGTAATACTCATGAATTTCAGGTTGCGACGCCAGTAGGCGAAGACACCATTTTCCTGTGTTCCCAATGCGAATACGCCGAAAACAAAGAGATTTCCAAATTAAAAGACGGGGGTAAGTGCCCGAAATGCAGGGGTAAAATTCACGAGGAAAAATCTATTGAAGTGGGAAACATTTTTCCTTTGGGTACAAAATATTCCGAAGCTTTTAATTTAAAATATGTTGATGAAAAAAGAAACAAAAAGTTTGTGGTTATGGGTTCTTACGGCATCGGACTTGGCCGAGTAATGGGTACGATTGTGGAAATTTTTCACGACAAAAAAGGAATAATTTGGCCGGAATCAGTTGCTCCGTTCAAAGTTCATCTAATAGAACTTAAAGGTGTTTCAGCAGAAAAAATTTACAAAGATTTAATAAAGCGGGGCGTGGAAGTTTTATATGACGACAGGGATGTTTCTGCTGGAGAAAAATTCGCCGATGCCGACCTTATCGGTATTCCGTATCGCATGGTCGTGAGCGAAAAAACAATAAAAGAGAACAAAGTAGAGGTAAAAAACAGAAAAACAAGCAAGATTAAAATGGTAGATAAAAAAGAGCTGATAAAGCATGTTGAATAATTTTTTAAAGGACCCTTTTTTAAAATCCGCAATTTCTGTTGTTTTTGTTTTTTTTGCATTTTTCTTTTTCGCCCAACCTTCCCACGCCGCTACCTTTGTTTCCGGAGTAATTTCTGTTGATACTGTTTGGACTCTTGCCAGCAGTACTTATGTGGTTCAAGGTCTTGTGACAATTAATCCTGGAATTACCTTAACTATTGAGCCGGGTGTAGTGGTAAAGTTTGGATCTTATCCGCTCACTGTCAACGGCACTCTTAATGTCAATGGCACTCCGGCCAATAAGGTCTATTTCACCTCCCTAAAAGATGATTCTGTGGGCGGAGACACTAACGGAGACGGGAATGCGACTTCTCCGGCCTCTCAAGACTGGACTCATATTCAATTTAATTCCGGCTCCAGCGGCAATTTAAATAATACTATTGTTCGTTATGCCGGCAAGGTTTGGTGTGGAAATGATTGTTTCGGTTTATGGGACGGCATCTATAATAATGGCGGAAATTTAAACATTTCCAATTCCTGGATTTCAGATAATAACCAATATGGTGTTTATCAATCAAGCGGCAACACCACCGTGATTGCTACAGATTTTAGCAATCATCTCTATGGATTTTTTCTGGGCAACGGCACAGTGAGTATTTCCGAAAGCAGTTTTCATGACAATGCTTTGGGTTATTATGGTTATGGCATTTACGCCAACGACGGGAACTTAAATCTTATTAACAACACCCTTACCAATAATCTTTCGGCTGCTGGTTTCATAAACGGTAGCGTTAATTTTATTCATTCTGGCAACAGCGTTTCGGGAAGCGGATTAAGAGGGTTTGTGATGGCGGGTGTAATTAATGAAAATCGCGTTTGGAATCCTGATTTGCCATATATTATTTCTTCTTATCCTGTGACAATAGATTCAACAAAAACTTTGACCATTGAACCCGGCGCAGTAATAAAATTTGATAAATATTATTCATTTGTCGTGAACGGTAATCTTAATGTCAATGACACTCCGGCCAATAAGGTCTATTTCCCCTCCCTAAAAGATGATTCTGTTGCCGGAGACACTAACGGAGACGGGAATGCGACTTCTCCGGCCTCTCAAGACTGGACTCACATTCAATTTAATTCAGGTTCCAACGGAAACATCGCCAACGTTGTTATTCGTTATGGCGGCAGGGTTTGGTGCGGGAATGATTGTCATGGTTTGTGGGATGGCATCTACAACAATGGCGGCAGTTTAAACATATCAAATTCTCAAATTTCAGATAACAATCAATATGGTATTTATCAAAATAGCGGTTCATTAAGTTTAGTTAATTCTGAAGTAAATAATAATCGTTATGGGGCTTACATTTACGGTGGCGCGGCCAATCTTTCCCAAAACAGCTTTCACGACAATTCCGATTACGCCGTTTTTAATTCAAGTCCGACTTCTATCAGCGCCCCAAACAACTGGTGGGGTTCTGATTCTGGGCCCTATCATCCAACCTTAAATCCTTCAGGAACAGGAAACAGAGTTTCAGATAATGTGAATTTCATTCCCTGGTTGGGATATGATCCTGAAAATAATCAACCCTTATCTTTTAAAGCCGCCTCGCTTGCCAAACAGGTGGTTAATCACCAAGAGGCGTATCTGAAAGCGGGAAAGGGTTGGGACTACAATTTAAAAGAATTTGTTGATTCAACCAATCTTTTGGCTGGATATAATTATAAGAAAAATACCACCGGTATAGGCGTTGATTGTTCTGGTCTTGTTATGTGGACTTACGACAGAAGTTTTGATAAAAACAAACCGGCTTCTGATAATTTTGTAAATGCTTTAACCGCCAACGAACAATATATACATAATACAACGCCGGTTGCGGAACCCGATTTACGGCCAGGTGATGTAATGTTTTTTGATTTTGACTCAACAGATGGACCAAATCATATTGATCATGTTGCAATGTATGTTGGAGAAAGTAGTGGATACGATGTAGTTAGCGCAGTAGATCCTGCTTTGGGAATAGCACCCCGTTCAAAAGACTTATTAAAAAATGTGCCCGGTTTTGTTGATTTCAAAAAAGTTACCCCTGCAGATCCTTTAGCCATGGAAATTACTTCTCATTCTCCAGTTGATTTAATTGTCACTGACCCGGATGGATTTACTATTGGGCCGGATACAATTATTCCGTCTGAAACAGAGTATCTGCGGGAAATTCCAGATGTTTTGTATTATTCCGAAATGGAACAAGGACCAGACGGCAATCCTATTGACCGTGTTTATTCGTATACACCCAAAACCGGTGATTACAAAATTCAGGTTATTCCCGACCCAGACGCTCCGGCAAACGCAACCTATTCTCTTGATTTTACAAAAGGAAACCAAACAGTAACCCTTTCTCAAGATGTACCAATTAGTCAAATACCCCAACAGGGCTATGGCGTGACAGTTGTAGATAGTCAAACAATAAATACTTTTATTCCGGTATCAATTGATATTAAACCAGGCAGTTTCCCGAACAGTATCAATTTAGGTTCTAATGGAGTTGTACCCGTTGCAATTTTCGGCTTATCAACATTTGACGTCAAACAAATTGATTTTGTCACAATTAAACTCGGCAGCGCCTTGATAAAACTTAAAGGCAATGGCCAGCGGGCTGTTAATTATTCGGATGTGAACAAAGACGGATTTACTGACGTTACGGTGAACATATCAACCGAGGCATTACAGTTGACAACAGGCGACATTAAGACAAATCTGGAGGGTCGATTGAAAGACGGAACCATTATTAAGGGTTCTGATTCTATTAGAATTGTTCCTGGCCTATGAAAATCTTGAATAAAAGATTATTTTACTCTTTGGGTGTAATAATAGTGGTTGGGATTGGTATTTATGTAGCCTACAAAACGTCCAATAAGCAAACATACACACCTCCGCCAATCACTACACCAACTAGCACTCCAAACAATAATATAGAGACAAAAATTTATAGAAATACTGAATTTGGTTTTGAGTTTGAGTATCCAAAAAATTGGCCTCTTCGTACAGATGTATTTTATAGCCGATATAGTCCTTTCAATTTAGCTGGAGGCCCCCAAGGAAAAGAGTTTTTGTTTTACGGTCCCCTTCCGCCATTTTTTGTTAGTGTTGTAACACCAGAATTTGTTGATCACGCATATTATATTCCCCCAAACAGTGCCGTAGAAACAAAGGTGGGTGGCGTTGCTGGACTGGAATACAAATACAAAACCGAATGGGTATCCAGCACCACTATTGTACTTCCACTTGGAGAATATAGAATAATGTTAGGTGCGATTAAAGAATATGAAAATGATTTTAATAAAATACTTACCTCATTCCATTTTTTGAAAAATACAAGCCAGATACCCAACTCATCAAAGATTAAAATATATAGCAATAAAGATTGGGGTTTTGAATTTCAGTATCCAGAGGAACTATGGATTTTTCGTATAAATACATTCAGTAGTCCATTTAGTAAATTTCATTTAATTGGTGCGCCGTTGTCTGAAGAAGGATTGATTTATGCTCCTAATACTCCCTTTATAATAAATATTGTTACACCAAATTTTGCAGATAATTTTGTGCGCAATATGGAAATTTCTAATGCCAGTACTTCAGATTTTATCGTGGCTGGTGTAGAAGGGAAAAAATACGAATATGAGTTTGAAGGTATTCAAACAATTGATATCGATCTTCCTTTTGGACAATATCATATGATTCTAGGCGCTACAAAACAATACGAAAACGTTTTTAATCAAATCCTTGCCTCGTTTAAGTTTTTGAAGTAGCTAATACGAAATGCCGGGCGGGGAGAGGAAGGTTTACAAAATTGAAAAATAATTATATGAATTTAGTATAATAACAAGGGGTAATTATGTTAGACAAATTTTTTAAATTATTTTCAAACGATATTGGCATTGACCTGGGTACTGCCACGACTCTCGTTTATGTGGCCGGCCGGGGCATTGTCATCAATGAGCCATCGGTCGTGGCGGTTAATCAAAAGACCGGTCAAATCGTTGCCATTGGCAGTGAGGCAAAAAAAATGGTGGGCCGGACCCCCGGCCATATCTCGGCCATTCGTCCTCTTATTGAGGGTGTCGTTTCTGATTTTGAGATTACCCAGGAAATGCTTTTTTATTTTATAAAAAAAGTTCAAGGAGGGCGCCTGAGATTATTTGCCCGTCCCCGAGTGGTTATCGGCGTTCCTTCGGGAATTACCAATGTGGAAGCCCGGGCTGTTCGCGATGTGGCAAAAAACGCCGGCGCCCGCGAGGTTTATCTGATTGAAGAACCCATGGCCGCGGCCATCGGCGTCCGTCTCCCCATTCATGAGCCAGTGGGAAATATGGTTATTGATATTGGCGGAGGGACCACTGACATTGCGGTTATTTCTCTGGGCGGAATTGTTACTTCCAAAAATATCCGCATTGCCGGCGACCGCCTTAATCAAGACATTATCGAATATGCCCGAGACGAGTTTAAAATTTTACTGGGAGAAAAAACAGCCGAGGACGTAAAAATGGCCATTGGCTCAGTGGCCAAAAACGGAGAAGGATTAGAGGCAACCATTCGGGGAAGAGACTTGGTTACTGGTTTACCCAGGGAAGTGGTGGTAACAGATTCGGATATCAGAGAGGCAATTATGAAATCAATTCAAGCGTTAGTGACTGCCGTCAAAGAAGTAATTGAAGAGACGCCGCCGGAGCTAGTTTCTGATATTATGCACCGGGGCATTATTATGGTGGGAGGAGGAGCTTTTCTTAGAGGATTAGCCAGATTGTTTGAAATAGAGACAAAAATTCCGGTTTATGTAGCCGAGGATCCTTTGACAGCCGTGGTGCGGGGAACAGGCATTGTTCTTGAAGACTTAGAAAATTTAAGAGATGTTTTAATTCAACATGAAGACGATACTACTCCCCAATAAAAATTTTCCCAAAAGAAATATTTTTTTAGGTCTCATTTTGGGACTTTTTTTGATTTTCTTTATTTTTAATGGTTCGGCAAGAAATATTATTGTAAAACCTCTCGTTGCTATTAGCCGGCCGTTTTTAAAATTAAATAATTGGTGGAAGGGAAATAACGACGAAATTTCAAAATTAAAACAAGAAAATGCGGAGTTAAAATCAAAAATTTTAATACTGGAGCCCCTGGAAAAAGAAAACCAAGAATTGAAAACAATGTTTTCTCATCCGAGAAATCCGCCAGCTGGCGGATATATTTTAGGCGCAATTATTTCCCGTCCGCCCCAATCTCCTTATGATGTTTTAATTATTGATGCCGGTTCTGATAATGGAGTGAAAGAAGGAATGACAGTAACGGTTTTTTCTGATAATTTGCTTGGTTATGTCACTGATGTTTTTTCTAAAACAAGCAAAGTAAAACTAGTTTCTTTTCCCGGAGAAGAAACAAATGCGATAATTGAGTCTGTTTCTCAGGGAGCCAAAATTTCTGCTCTGGCGATTGGCAGGGGCGGGGGGGAGATGGAGATAAAAATACCGAGTTCCCTTGAAGTTCATTCCGGCGATAGAATTATGACCCTGGGAACTTATCCTCTAATGCTGGGAATTGTAGAAAAGGCGGAAATAAACCTCTCCGACCCCTTTCAAAAAATCTATTTCCGCCTACCGGTCAATCTCCAAGAATTAAAATACGTAATGATTGAGAAATATGGCCAATAGAATTGAAGTTTCATCAAAAATTAAAGATACTCGAGCAGAAGTAAAAAAAAGAAAAATTCAATCAATGGGTTTTAAGGTTGATGATGTGACTCTGGTTGATGTTTATAGTCTCGAAGATAGTTTAGGAAATAATCCGGAGAAAATTGCTTCTATGTTTTCAAATCCTGTTATTCAAGAGGCTAAAATAAACCAGCCTAATCATCCAAATCATTTTGATTATGCTGTTGAAATTGGTTTTTTACCGGGAGTGACAGATAATGTTGGAAACACCGCCAGAGAAATGATAGGTGGACAGGTAGTTTATAATTCTCAAGTGATGTTTTTATCAGGAGATATAAGGAGAGATGACGCTGTTAGAATCGGTGATTCTTTCTCAAATCCAGTTATCCAAAGAGCTTCTGTAAAAAGTTTTGATGAATTTATGAAAGATAAAGGAATGGATATAATTATTCCTATAGTTAGACTTCATGAAGAGCCTGTAGCAGATATAGTTGATATTCTAAATGCATCCGATGATCAATTAGCGATTATAGGAAAACATGGTATTGCCAATCATGATGGAAGCAGAAGAGGGCCTTTATCTATGGACTTATCATATATGAAGGCTGTTCAGAATTATTTTAGAAATTTAAGGAGGAATCCAACTGATGTTGAATTAGAATCAATTGCGCAGACGTGGTCAGAGCATTGTAAACATACCATTTTTGCTGACCCTATTGATGAGTTTAAAGACGGATTGTTTAGGACGTTTATCAAAGCCGCGACCAATGAAATCAGAAAGAGAAAGGGAAATAGTGATTTTTGCGTCTCTGTTTTTACAGATAATGCCGGCGGAATTTCTTTTGACGATGAATATTTAGTTTGCGACAAAATTGAGACGCATAATTCTCCCAGTGCCTTAGATCCGTTTGGAGGAGCAATAACAGGAATAGTTGGCGTTAATAGGGATCCAATGGGATTTGGAATGGGCGCCAAACCCATTATCAACAGATATGGTTTTTGTTTTGCAGATCCCAACGATGAAAAAGTTCTTTATAAAGGAAAAGATAAAACTCAAAAGATGCTTTCTTCAAGAAGAATAATGGAGGGAGTAATAGAAGGAGTCAATGTTGGTGGAAATTGTTCTGGAATTCCAACCTCGCAAGGATTTATTTTTTTTGACGAGAGTTATCGAGGAAAACCATTGGTTTTTGTTGGAACAGTTGGATTAATTCCCAAAGAGAGAAATGGGAAAAAACTTCATGAAAAACAAGCAAAACCAGGAGATTATATTGTTATGACTGGCGGGAGAGTTGGAAAAGATGGCATTCACGGAGCAACTTTTTCTTCAGAAGCTATTGATTCTGGAAGTCCGGCAACCGCCGTTCAAATTGGAGACCCAATAACTCAAAAAAAAGAGAGTGATGCGATTGTCAAAGAAGCGAGAGATTTTGGTTTATATCATAGTATAACCGATAACGGCGCCGGAGGATTATCTTGTTCTGTTGCAGAAATGGCAAAAGAATCCGGCGGATGTTATGTTCATCTAGATAAAGTTCCATTAAAATATCCGGGACTTGCTCCTTGGGAAATATGGGTTTCAGAATCTCAGGAAAGAATGACTTTGGCAGTTCCCAAAGACAAATGGGAAAAATTTTATGATTTAATGAAGAGACGGGGAGTTGAAGCAACGGTTATCGGAGAATTTACTGATTCTAAAAAATGCGTTGTAGATTATAATGGCAAGAAGATAATGAATGTTGGCATGGAATTTTTACATAATGGACTTCCCCCCAGATCAATAAAAACAGTATTTAATAAAAAGATAAATGAAGAACCAGATTTTAAATGTTTAGATGATCTAACAGCATCTCTGCACTCCATGATTTCAAGACAAAATATTGCAAGTTTTGAATTCATCTCGCAACAATATGACCATGAAGTTCAGGGAGGAAGTGTTATTAAGCCATTGCAGGGAAAAGGAAGAGTCAATGGCGATGCCACCGTTATGAGGCCAAGGCTAGATTCTGAAAAGGCAGTTGTTTTATCTCAAGGCATTAATCCACTTTACAGCGAGATTGATACTTATGATATGGCCGCTTGTGCCATTGATACGGCGATAAGAAATGCGGTTGCAGCCGGAGCTGATTTAGAACATCTTGCCTTGTTGGACAACTTTTGTTGGTGTAGCTCTAATGAGCCGGAAAGATTGGGTCAATTAAAGAGGGCTTGTCAGGCCTGTTACGATTATGCAGTTGATTATGGAACACCATTTATCTCGGGAAAAGACAGCATGTTTAATGACTTCAAGGGATTTGATGAATCAGGAAATCCTGTAAAAATATCCGTTCTTCCTACTTTATTAGTTTCAGCTATAGGGGTTATGAAAGACTTAAGAAAAGCTGTTTCTATTGACCCTAAATTTGAAGGAGATTTGGTTTATGTTCTTGGGGCTACGCACAACGAACTTGGTGGCAGTGAATACTTCGCCATGAATGGTAAAATTGGAAACAGTGTTCCAAAAGTTAAGACTGATATAAATCTTGAAATATACAGATCATTTTCCAGGACAGTGGAAGAAGGGTTAGTTTCTTCTGCGATAAGTGTAAGCAAGGGAGGATTGGGAACAGCTTTGGCAAAAAGTGCAATTGCCGGGCAATTAGGAATGGAAGTGGAATTGGAAAAAATTCCAACCCATTGCGCCAGAGAAGATTACACTTTATATTCAGAAAGCCAAGGAAGATTAATAGTTACCGTTAATCCGGAAGACAGAGAAAAATTTGAAAGAGCAATTGGCCAAAATATATTTGCAATGATTGGCAGAGTTAGAGGAGACAATAAATTCTTATTAAGAAAAAATGGAAAGAAAGTAGTAGACACAACCGTTAATAAACTCACAGAATTATATAAATCAACATTTAGAAATTATTAAAATGGCTGTTCCAAAAGTTTTGATTTTAACAGGATACGGAATTAATTGTGATGAAGAAACAAAATTTGCATTTGAAAAAGCGGGAGCGAGAGCAGATTTGGTTCATGTTAATGATTTAATTGAAAGTCCCGACAGATTGGGTGATTACCAGATAGTTGCCTTTCCGGGGGGATTTTCTTACGGAGATGACACCGGATCGGGAAATGCCCTGGCCTGGAAAATAAGAAATAATTTGGGAATAGAAAGATTTGTTGAAGATAATAAATTAGTGATTGGGATATGCAATGGATTTCAAGTCTTGGTAAATCTTGGATTACTGCCTGCGCTTAATAAACAATACGGACAAAGACAAGTAGCTTTGACCCATAATGATTCCGCAAGATACTCTGACAGATGGGTAGATTTAGAGTTTAACGGAGAAAGCCCTTGGGTTCAAGGAATTTCCAGAATTTCAATTCCAATAGCGCATGGCGAAGGAAACTTTTATGCCGATGCGGAAACTCTTGCGGAAATCAACAAAAGAGGACTTGTTACGGCAAGATATGTGGAAGGAGAAGTTTGTCAATATCAAAATCTTCCCACGAATCCAAACGGATCTCTTGAAAATATCGCCGGGATAACCGATGAAACGGGAAAAATTTTTGGATTAATGCCTCATCCCGAAAGAGCAATATCTTTTACGCAATTGCCTCATTGGACATTCTTAAAAGAGAAATATCAAAGAGAAAAAAGAGAAATACCCTCTAATGCCGATGGAATAAAAATCTTTATGAACGGAGTAAATTATTTTAAATAAAATGGCAAAACAAACAACTTATGCGGATTCAGGCGTGAATATTGAATTAGGAAATGACGCTTCAAAAGTTCTTTACGAAGCAGCTAAATTAACTTGGAAGAATAGAAAAGGCAGATTGGGCGAAGTCGTTGAAATCTTTGAAGATTTTTCCGGTCTTAGAGCAATTAACGTTGGCGGTTTGCCCCAAGACGCTTATATGAATCTGGGCTTTGACGGTGTCGGAACAAAAATAGAACTTGGAGAAAGAATCGCCAAACATGATACTGTTGCTTATGATTTGTTTGCTATGGTTTGCGATGACGCTGTTGTCAGAGGAGCAGAACCGGTAATTATTGGTTCTATACTTGATGTGAGAAGCCTGGGTGAAAATGGAGAGGGTTACATTGATTTTGTAAAACAACTTGCAATCGGCTACATAAACGCCGCAAGAGATGCAAATGTAGTCGTGGTTAATGGAGAAGTCGCCGAGCTTGGTTCAAGAATTAATGGTTATGGCGCATTTAATTATAATTGGGGCGCAGGTGTTGTTTGGTTTGCAAGAAAGAGCAGGATGCTAACAGGATATGAAATAAAAGAAGGAGATAAACTTATCGGGTTAAAAGAGTATGGTTTTAGGTCCAATGGTTTGTCTCTTGTAAGAAAAATTATGAAAACCACCCACGGCGAGGACTGGCACAAAGAAACTTATCAAGGGAAAAGTTTAGCGGAATGGGCGCTTCATCCATCGAGAATTTATAGTGGCACAGTTGTTGATATGTTTGGCGGTTTTGATGGAGATCCGAAAGCCGAAGTTCACGGAGTGGCGCACATTACCGGAGGAGGAGTGCCCGGTAAACTTGGCAGACTTTTGAAGCCGAGTAAATTAGGCGCATATCTAGATAATCTTTTTGAGCCCTGTGATTTGATGCGCTATTGTCAAGAAAAAGGCGGTGTTCAAGATTCAGAAGCTTACAAAACCTGGAACATGGGACAAGGTATGATAATTGTTACGTCTAAACCTGATGAGGTGATGAGAGTGGCAAGTGAACATGGAATTGAAAGTAGATTAATGGGCGAAATTTCTGCAAAACCCGGAATTAGAATAAAAAACAAGGGATTAAATTCTGATAAAAACGCAGAACTATTCTTCTAAAATAGTTCTTGGATTGTTTTTTGGCTTCAGATTTGGCATTATTTAGATGTGATTAAACGGATTATTGGCGATATTGTTTTGTTTCTGGGGATTTTTTTTCTGCCCTGGTGGGGGACGGCGATATTGATTTTTGTTTTTATGATTTTGTTTAAGCATTTTTGGGAAGGAGTAGTGGCGATGCTTTTTATTGACTCACTTTATTCTTTGGGAACCGCAAAATTTTACGGCCATTTCGGAATTTTTACTGTCTCAGCGATTATTTTTTTCTTAATTATAGAAAACTTAAAAACAAGAATCCGCTTTTAATTTTTAAACCATGAAGAAAACCGAAATTTATCCCGATGAAATTTTTATGGATTCGGAAAATATTCCGAAATTCGACACTCAGCAGTTTGAGGGCCGGCTGGAAAAACCGATCACTAAAAAGACTTTCTGGCTTTTTTCTGTTTTTTTGGGATTAGTGGTGCTATTTTTACTGACAAAAGTTTTTTATCTCCAAGTTGTTGAGGGTCAGGCATTGGCTGAAAGAGCAGAGAAAAATAGTTTGAAGCAGGAAATTGTTTTGCCGCCCCGGGCCATTATCAGTGACAGAAATGGCGTGAAATTAGCTTGGGACGAAGGCGATTCCAGAATTTACATTGATTTTCCGGGATTCAGTCATGTTCTCGGCTACATTAGTCTGCCTTCAAAAGAAGATGTTGAAAAAAACCCGAACATTTTGATGAACGAAAAAATCGGCAAAGAGGGTATTGAAAAAAAATATGAAAATGTTCTCCGAGGCACACTCGGAATAAAATTGGTAGAAGTAGATTCTCAAAATAATATCACCTCGGAAAGCGTTCAAACTCCTCCCCAGAGCGAAGAAAATTTCAATCTCACAATTGATTCTCGTGTTCAATCGAAATTTTTTGAAATTATGAATTCAGTGCTGAAAGGATATAATTTTCAGGGAGGAGCGGGAATTATTTTAGATGTGAATAATGGCGAAATATTATCGCTGGTTAGTTGGCCCGAATATAATCCCAAAAATCTGGAAAGTTTTCTTGGGGATAAAAGCAAGCCCTTTCTCAATAGAGCCATTGCCGGTCTTTACGCGCCGGGTTCTATTGTCAAGCCCCTGATTGCCATAGCTGCTCTGAACGAAGGAATAATTTCTCCAGACAAACAAATTTTCAGCTCCGGAAGCATTTCCATACCTAATCCATTTTTTCCCGATAAAAAAAGCATTTTTTACGACTGGCAACCGAATGGTTGGTGCGATATGAAAAGGGCTCTGGCTGTTTCGTCAGATGTTTATTTTTATGAAATCGGGGGAGGTTTTGAAGATGTTAAGGGATTAGGAATAAAAAGGATTGAAGATTATGCAAAAAAATTCAGGTTTACTTCAAAAACCGGAATAGACTTGAATGGTGAGGAAGAGGGCGTGGTTCCCTCGCCGGAATTAAAAGCAAAAGTTAATCCGACCGATCCCATCTGGAGAATAGGGGACACTTACAACGCCAGCATTGGCCAGGGTTATTTTCACATTACTCCTGTTGAAATGGCGGTTTACGCGGCGACTTTAGCAAATAATGGAAAAATTATTCAACCCTATCTGTTTTTTAATAATGAAAAGATTCAGTTTAAAACAATTGACCCCCCGATTTTAGAAAAATACTTCAATATAATAAAACAAGGAATGCGAATGGCTGTGACCGAAGGCACGGCCAGCGGATTAAATACATCCAGTGTTAATATTGCTGCTAAAACCGGCACCGCGGAAATAGATGTGGCAAAAAAATATATCAACTCTTGGGTTATCGGGTTCTTTCCTTACGAAAAACCCAAATACGCTTTCGCCGCGGTAATGGAAAAAGGACTCCATCAAAGTCCTGTCAATGCTCTTTATATTATGCGCCAGCTTATTGATTGGATGAGCATTTACACGCCGGAATATTTACGATAATGCCAAAGTATTGATTTTAAAAAACAAATCTGCTAAATTCTTTTTAGAAGTTGAAACACGGAAGATGGGCTTGCTAATTGCGAAGAATAGTTGGGAGGCTGTGAAGTTCTGTCTTCGGACAGGATGAAGCCGACAGTGAGATACCAATCTCTAGCAAGTTGACTCTGTACGGCACAGCTACGGTACAGCCAAAGCCGAGACCACAGCATCAGATCCGTGTTTCGAAGGGGCGCCAGCACGGGCCCCTTTTTTGTTTGCAAAAATATTGATATAAATTATAATTTTAATTATGGGTTTGGAAGAAATCAGAGAGGAGAGAATTAAAAAAGGAGGGCAATATCCTATTTCTGTTTCGCGCAGTTTTGAGATTGCCGAAGTAATAGCCAGATTTTCAAAAATTAAAAAATCTATTTTTGTAGCCGGCAGAATCAGGACCATCCGTTCCCACGGCGGCTCTATATTTTTTGATATTGATGATGGTACTGGCTCTTTGCAAGCATACTTAAAATTAGACGAAATCGGTGAAGAGCAGTTTTCTAATTTTATTAAAACAATTGATATCGGCGATTTTGTTGAATTAAAAGGAACTCTTTTTAAGACAAAGAAACAGGAAAAAACAATTAAAATTTCCAAATGGAGAATGATAGCCAAGAGCCTGCGGCCCTTGCCGGAAAAATGGCACGGGCTTAAAGATGTTGAAGAAAGATTTAGAAAAAGATATCTGGATATTTTAATGAACAAAGAAGTTAAAGAAAGATTTTTATTGCGCTCAAAAATAATTTCTGAAATCCGCAATCTTCTTGATAAAGATGGTTTTGTGGAAGTGGAGACCCCCATTCTTCAGAATTTGGCAGGCGGAGCATTGGCCGAGCCCTTTACTACCCACCATAATGCCCTTAATATTGATTTGTATCTTCGGTTGGCGCCCGAACTTTTTCTTAAGAAGCTGCTGGTGGGCGGTTTTAATAAAGTTTATGAGATGAGCAGGGATTTTAGAAACGAGGGAATTGATGTTACTCACAATCCGGAATTTACCATGCTTGAACTTTACGAGTCTTATTGCGACGCCGAATATTTGCGCGGGTTTATCGAGAAAATTTTAAAAGAGGTTGTAAAAAGAGTTTGCAAAAAGAAAGAAATTATTTACGGAGAAAATAAAATTTCTTTTGCCAAAAAATTCAGCGTTATTTCTTATTTTGACGCTCTCAAAAGAACTGCTTTAATGCCTGAGCCGGAAAAAGCGCGTAGGAAAGATTTTTCCTTGAGAGCAAAACAGTTTGGCATAGAGGTGGAAAGTTTTGATACCAAAGAAAAAATAGCGGACAATATTTTCAAGAAAATTTGCCGGCCCAAAATAATCCAGCCGACATTTGTCATTGATTATCCGGTTGGCTCCTCTCCTTTGGCAAAAAGAAAACCGGATAATCCGGAAATGATTGATAGGTTTCAGTTGATAATCGGCGGTTTGGAAATAATTAATGGATTCTCCGAACTTAATGACCCAATTGACCAGAGAAAAAGATTTGAAGAACAAGACAAACTCAAAGAAAAAGGAGAAAAAAGCGTTTCTCCGAGCGATGAAGATTATTTAGAGGCATTAGAATATGGAATGCCGCCAGCCGCCGGTCTTGGCTTGGGCATAGACCGTCTCGTAATGCTTCTTACTAACACTACCAACATCCGCGAAGTAATCCTTTTCCCGACACTAAGACCGAAACAGGAAAAATAGATGAGAAAAATTAGCGAATATACTCTTAAAAAATCATCTGAACATATATATTATGAGGCTTGGATGCTTTTTGAGGTTATGCGTCTTTTATTGACATCAAAAGACCAACTTTTTGTAAATATTCTTTTAGAATCCTTTTCAATACATAGTAGAAATTTGTTTGATTTTCTGTATCCAAAATCTAAATCAAAGAATGATGATATTTTGGTTTATGATTATATTCAATTTAAAAAATTGTACAATATCAACAAAACAAAGAAAAAGGAATTAAACTTTATAATAAGAAAGGCCAATAAACAAGTTGCACACCTTACATATTCCCGAAATAAGTTTGGAACTAAAAACAAACCATGGCCATTTGTAAGTATTGGTAATAAAATGCGTAAATCGTTGATTGCTTTTTACGATGCTCTGCCAGAAAAATATAAGCAATGGTACTATTTTATTCAATTAAAAGAAATTTTAAAATAGAAAAGCTAACAATAAATTTATTCACAGCGCAAAGAGGTGCAAGATAATTTAGAAAATAACGTATATCGGTCTTCCTAGCAATCTTTTTCTAAAACCAGAAACAGTTTTTTTGATATTTTTGTTTTCTGGAAAATTTATCCATGGGTCCATCCATAAATTTTTATATCTGACTAAATAATGACCAAATGGATATTTTTTTGATCGCTTAATAAAAACTATGACATTATCCCTATAAATTTTTCTACGGATTTTTTTGTTTATGTACTTATAGTGCACCGAAATGTTTTGCTTTTTAAGAACTCCGACAATTTCCTTGCATATAAATCCTTTTTGTTTTGCTTTTTGACGGCCGTCAGGAAAAAGTCTAAGCGCATTTTTATAGTTTATACCCAAAACAAAGGCAGTACAGGCGATTCCACAACCCAAAATATCTTTTTGTATAACTGGCTCTTTCATAATATTCATAGTTTAGATTTTATTATTTATTAAACAAGGATTTTGTCTGTGGGACTTATCCACAGGTTTTTTGTTTTTTGGCTTTGTAGAGTAAGGAGAGTGGAGTATAGTGTTATTGAAGTGGGGAAAAGTGGATAAGTCTGTGGATAATGTGGATAACTTATGTTAATAGGAGAATACAAACATAATCTTGACCCTAAAAAGAGATTAGCCATTCCAGCCAAATTCAGGAAAGAAATAGGGGAAAAACTAGTAGTAACAAGAGGATTAGACCAATGTTTGTTTGTTTATCCCTTGGCAGAATGGGAAAAAGAAGCAGAAAGATTAAATTCTTTGCCAATCGGAGCACCTGATAAAAGAAACTTTGCCCGACTTTCTTTTTCCGGAGCCACTGATGTTGAAATTGATGCTTTAGGAAGAATCTTAATCCCGGATTATTTGAAAGGTTTCGCCGGCCTTAAAGAAAAAGTGGTCATTGTTGGAATTTATAGACGATTGGAAATTTGGGATGAGGAGAATTGGATGAACTACAAAAAAAGAATGGAAAAACAAACTGATGTTTTGGCGGAAAAACTGGGAGAGCAAGGAGCATATTAAAATGCACACGCCAGTTCTTTTAAAAGAATCAATTTATTACCTTAATCCCAGTCCGGGCGACATAATTTTAGACGCAACCATAGATGGCGGAGGACATGCAAGAGAGATTTTGAAAGCGATTGGAGAAACTGGAAAATTGATAGGGATTGATCAAGATCAAGATGCAATAGAGCGTCTTAAATTCCAAATTACAAATTCCAAATACCAAATAAAATTAATAAACGGAAATTTCAGAGATATAGATAGGTTTAAAATAAAAAAATTAGATGGGGCGATATTTGATTTAGGAATGAGTTCCAATCAGTTGGAAGAATCAGGTAGGGGATTCAGTTTTCAGAAAGACGAGCCATTATTGATGAACTACGGGCAAGATAATAATTTGACTGCCAGAGAAATTGTAAATAAGTGGACAGAGAAAGATATTAGCGATGTTCTTTATAAATATGGAGAAGAAAGATATAGCCGGCGAATCGCCAGAAATATTGTTGAAAAAAGAAAGAGAAAACCCATTGAAACAACATTTGATATTGTGGATATAATCCGAGGCAGCGTGCCCAGTTCGTATCGCGCAGGGAGAATAAACTGCGCCACCAGAACTTTTCAGGCCTTGAGAATTGCGGTTAATGATGAAATAAACGCCTTGCAAGAGGGAATGGAAAAAGTTTTGGGGTTGCTTTTGCCGGGTTCAAGATTGGTAATAATTTCATTTCATTCGTTAGAAGATAGGGAAGTGAAAAATTTTTTTAGAGAGTTAAAAAACAAAAAGCAAGGAATAATTTTAACAAAAAAGCCAATTATTCCAACAAAACAAGAAAAACAATTAAACCCCAGCTCTCGGAGCGCTAAGCTGCGAGCAATAGAGAAAATATGACAAAAGTTATAAAGGCAAAATTTAATAACGTTATATTGATAAGATTATTTTTAATTGCCATTGTTTTAATTTCTGTTCTTTATCTTTATTTTTTAAATAATACTATTCAAGCGGTTATCGAAAGTAAAAATAATTATAAAAACATACAAATAATTTCTCAAGAATATCAAAGTTTAGAAAATAAATATTTCAATCTTTTAGGGAAAATTGATATAGATTACGCCCGTCAAATGGGGTTTGTTGATCAGGCTCAAAGGGTAGATTATATAGTTCGCCAGACCGCCGTTGCCTATGGAAAAGGGTTTTAAATTCCGGGTTCGGTTAATTTATTTTTTTATTTTTTTATTTAGCGTTACTTTAATAACGCGCCTTTTTTTTATTCAGGTGGTAAGGGCAGATTATTATAGAAATGAGGCTAATAAACAATATATCGCTCCGGCCGGAGATGATTTTAATAGAGGAGATATTTATTTCACAAAAAAAGACGGCCAGCTTATTTCAGCGGCCACTATTAAAAATGGTTTTCAGGTAGCAATAAACCCTAAAATACTTGAAAATCCTGAAGATGTGTATCAAAAGCTTTCAGCAGTAATTAGTTTAGATAAAAATGATTTTTTAAAACACAGCCAAAAAGATGATTCTTATGAGGTGATCGCTCATCGCGTTGATAATGAAACAATAAAGAAAATAAAGGATTTAAAAATAAAAGGTCTTGATGTTTTTTCAGAAAACTGGCGTTATTATCCAGCCGACAATCTTGCCTCCAAGGTTTTTGGTTTTGTTGGCTATAAAGGCGATGAATTAGTTGGTCGTTATGGTCTCGAACAATATTACGAATCAGTTTTAGTCAGGAATGATAAAAATAATTCTATTAATTCTTTTGCAGAAATTTTGGCAGATATTAAAAGTGTGATTTCCGGCGATACTTCTGAAAAAGGAGATATCGTTTTAACTATTGAACCCAATGTTCAATCGGTGCTTGAAAATAATCTTGAAAAAGTGCTTCAAAAATATAAAGGGGAAATGGCCGCAGGCATTATTATTGAACCAAAGACAGGAAAAATTTTAGCTATGGCCGCTAAGCCAGATTTCAATCCTAATTCTTATGGAGAGAATAAAAACCTCAACATATTTATTAATCCCCTTATTGAGAATGTTTTTGAAATGGGTTCAATTATGAAACCATTAACAGTGGCGGCTGCCCTTGACCAAGGAAAAATTACGGCGGAAACAAGATATGATGATTATGGCTATGTTGATGTTGATGGACAGCGGTTGAACAATTATGATGGAAAAGCCCTGGGAAACGTTTCTATTCAGGAAGTTTTGAATAAATCCATTAATACCGGCGCGGTTTTTGTGATGAGAAAATTAGGAAAAGAAAATTTCAAAAAATATTTAATAAACTACGGCTTCGGCGAAAAAACTAACATTGATTTGCCGGCTGAGATTGAAGGATTGCTTTCTAATGTTACAAAAAGTCCGCGGGAAATAGAATATGCCACTGCTTCATTTGGTCAGGGATTCGCTGTTACTCCCATTGAGATGGCCTCTGCTCTTTCTACTATTGCTAATGGAGGATATTTAATGAAGCCTTATATTGTGGAAAGAATAAAATTACAAGGAATTAAAGATAAGGAAATAAAACCCGAGATTAAAAGAGAAGTTCTTAAAAGAGAAACAGCAGAGGAAGTAAGCCGAATGCTGACTAAGGTTTTTGATGAAGCATTGGTGAACGGGATTTACAAAATGGATCATTATTCCATTGCCGTTAAAACAGGAACAGCTCAATCAATTCGAGAAGGAGAAAAAGGATACGAAGAGGGAGCGTATATCCACACTTTTTTCGGCTATGCCCCGGCTTTTGATGCAAAATTTTTAACCTTGCTTATATTAGTGAAACCACAGGGCGTAAAATACGCCTCCCTTTCGCTCTCAGAACCATTTGTCAATATCACAAAATTTTTGCTAAACTATTATAATGTACCGCCGGATAGGTAAAATATGCTTAAAGAATTTTTAAAGAAGATCGTTATTTTTATTTTAACAACGGAAAGCAAGTTTATTCTCCGCAAATACAAGCCGAAAATTGTGGCTGTTACGGGAACCGTGGGAAAAACTTCAACCAAAGACGCTATTTCCTTTATTTTAGCTACCAAATTCAATGTCCGGAAAAGCGAGAAAAGTTATAATAGTGAGCTGGGGGTTCCTCTGACAATTATCGGAGCCAAAAGCGCTTGGAACAATGTTTTTGAATGGCTGACTATTTTTATTAAAGGAATTAAAGTTTTGATAAAAGAAGAACATTATCCTCAATGGCTTGTTTTGGAAATGGGCGTGGGAAAACCAAAAGATATGGAACGTTTAGTTTCCTGGATATCTCCCAATATTGCTGTTTTTACTGCCCTAACTGAAATTCCTGTTCATGTAGAAAAATTTCAGAGTCCGGAAGAATTAATAAGAGAAAAAACGAAATTGATGACAAGTCTTAAAAAAGACGGCTATCTTATTTTAAACGGCGACGATAAAATGATTAGCGAATTAAAAAGAGGAACAGAAGCAAAAATAATCACCTACGGATTTACAGAAGAATTAGATTTAATAGCGTCAAACTACAATCTTTCTTCTGATGGCATTGGTTTTAAAATCGATTATAAGAGAAACATTATTCCCGTTCGGATGCCCAATGTTTTTGGGAAACAATATGTTTATACTGCTCTAGCCGCTTTGGCAGTGGGAATTTCTCTTGAGTTAAATTTAGTGGAAACAGTGGAAGCGATTTCAAAATTCAAACCGCCGCCAGGTCGTCTTAATTTACTGGAGGGAATCAAAAATTCTTTTATTCTCGATGACACTTATAATTCTTCGCCTATTGCTGTCTTGGCAGCTTTGGAAGTTTTAAAAAATTTGCCCGCCGAAAGAAAAATTGCTGTTTTGGGTGACATGCTGGAGTTGGGCAAATTTACCATTGAAGAACACAAAAGAGTAGGGAGATGGGTGAAAGAATATAATGTTGATTTGCTTTTTATGGTTGGCCCAAGAGCAAAATTTATTGCTGATGAAGCCCGGGCAATGAATTTTCCGGCCGAAAATATTTTTGAGTTTTCCAATTCAGAGGAAGCAAAAACTTCTCTTCAGGAAAAAATTAAACAAGGAGATTTGATTTTAATAAAGGGTTCCCAGGCAATGCGAATGGAAAAAATCGTGGAAGAAATAATGGCTCATCCTGAACTCAAAGAGCAACTTCTTGTCAGACAAGAAAAAGAGTGGTTAAATAAAGTAGGCCCTATCGTCTAGTCCGGCCCAGGACATCAGGTTCTCATCCTGAAAACTGGGGTTCGAATCCCCATGGGGTCATAAATGAAAAACAAAAAAGTAAAAATAATTGTGGCGGTAATAGGGGGAATTTTTTTGTTTTTCCTTGTTTTTTATCCAAAAATTATCGGCCTACCAGCGGTTTCCTTAAAGACAGACACCAAGGGAAATCTTACGGAAACCGCTGGTAGGCCTTTTGACAACCTTAATCTTGAAGCAAAAGCGGTTTTGGTTTTTGATTTAGTAAAAAACGAGCCGATTTTTGAACTAAATTCCAATGCCCAATTGCCTCTCGCCAGTTTAACAAAAATTATGACAGCGATTGTGGCGGAAGAAATTATACCTCCTTCCGAAAAAAAGAATATTTCCGATGATATTGATGATGCCCTTTCTTATTCTTCCAACACAGCGGCCAGTAACATTGCCGCTCTAGCAAAAAATTTTATAGATTTGATGAACAAAAAAGCAAAAGAATTGAATTTAAACCAAACTTATTTTTTGAACGAAACCGGGCTTGATATTTCAAAAGAATTAAGCGGGGCTTATGGTTCAGCCAATGATGTTGTCAAATTAATCAGCTATGCCCTAAAAATTAATCCTGATTTATTTGAAGCCACTACGAATAATTTGGCAATTAACACCAATCCTTACGCCAGCACCACCACGCTTTTAATCGCCTCAAAAACCGGCTTGACTGACTTGGCTGGCGGAAATCTGGCTGTTGTTTTTGACGCGGGCTTTAATTATCAGATTGCTTCCGTAGTTCTCGGCTCTTCAGAAAAAGGCCGATTTCTTGACACTCAAAAATTAATAGAAGCAACGTTTAAGTATTTAACAAAATGATAATGAATGTTTTAAAAGTTTTTGGATTGTCGGCCTTTGCTTTCTTTTTGGGTATTGTTTTGACGCCGATTTTCACCCATTATTTTTACAAATACAAAATGTGGAGAAGGCATTCGCGGAGCGATGAGACAAATCCTGTTTCTCTTGATTTCAGAAATATTCATCAACAGCGAGCAGCCGAAGAATTGAATACGCCCCGCGTCGGTGGAATGATAATTTGGCTTTCTACGCTACTCGTTTGCGTTTTTGTCTGGTTGGCTTTTAAATTTTTTCCCGATGAACTTACAAAAAAATTAAACTTTTTGAGCAAGAATCAAACTTGGGTTCCGCTTTTTGTTTTAATTTTTTCTTCTTTGGTTGGTTTGGCTGATGATTTTATTCAAATTTTTGGAAAAATGGGCAATAAAATTTTTGCCGACCCCGATGGTTTTCCCAGTCTTCCCAAAAAAGCAAGAATTGCAACCGTTATTATAATCGGAGCAATCGGTGCCTGGTGGTTCTTTTTTAAATTAGGAATGACAAGTATTATAGTGCCTTTTGTAGGCGAGATTATTCTTGGTTGGTTGTTTATACCATTTTTTATAATTACTATGCTGGCTGTTTTTTCCGGAGGAATAATAGACGGCATTGACGGTTTGGCCGGCGGGGTAATGGCTTCTGTTTTCGCTGCCTACGCCGGCATTGCTTTTTTTCAAAACCAGATTGATATTGCTACTTTTTGTGCCGTGATTACAGGCAGTACTCTTGCTTTTCTTTGGTTTAATATTCCGCCGGCCCGGTTTTACATGGGTGAGACAGGAATGCTTGGGTTGACAGCAACCCTGACTGTTGTGGCTTTTTTGACCAAGGCGGTGGCAGTTTTGCCGATAATTGCTTTTCCTCTTGTTGCTACTTCAGGCTCAGCCATTATTCAAATGATTTCCAGAAAATATTTTAAGAAAAAAGTTTTTAAAATAGCACCAATTCATCACCATTTTGAAGCAATTGGTTGGCCTTCTTATAAAGTAACAATGCGTTTTTGGGTTATCAGTATTGTTTTTGCAGTAATAGGAATGGTGATAGTCTTAATCGGATAAAAGAGATTAAATTTTTGCAAAAAAAATAGCCCGGGCAGCAAGCAGAGCGCACCGCTTGCTGCCTCGGGACATCGGGGCATCCTGCCAGCCGACGCCCGCCCTTTACAATTCTGTTTTTATTATATATCTATTGTAAAAATTTGTCAAGGGTGAAAGGCTCTTTATTTTTTGCTAAAATTTAATTTTGATTATGCGGAAAAAGATTATATTTTTTATTTTGCTATTGGCTATTGGCTACTGGTTACTGGCTGCTAATTCTTCCGCTTCTAATCTTGAAGAGCTGAGAATAAAAATAGAGGAACGTAATAAACAAATTGCAGACATTGAAAAAGAAATCGCCCAATATCAAGAAGAGCTGAATAAAAACACAAAAGAGGCAAACACTTTAAAAAATCAGATTACCCAATTGGAAACAACCAAAAAAAAACTTATGGCTGACATTTCTCTTACCCAGAAACAGATTGAATCAGCAAAATTAAACATAGAAGAATTAGGACTTCAAATTGATGCTAAAGAAAAAGAGATTGAAAATAAGCTCGCGGCTCTCAGCGAAATTATCAGAGACATAAAAGACAGAGAATCAACTTCGGTGATAGAGCTTGTTTTGTCGCAGGAAAATTTTTCCGGCTTTTACAACGACCTCGCCAAAATGGAAGATTTCCAGAAAGAAATAAATGTTAATTTGACGGAATTAAAAAACTTGAAAGAAAATCTTGAAAGTGAAAAATCTGACAAAGAAAAACAAAAAAATAATTTAGAAAAATTTAAATCAAAACTTTCCGACCAGAAACAATTAACGGAAATAAACAAAACAAATAAAAATAAACTGCTTCAGGAAACAAAAAATCAAGAAGCGAATTATAAAAAAATTTTGGCGGAAAAAACAAAATTGAGAGACGAATTTACCAAAGAACTTGATGATTTAGAATCTCAACTTAGGATTCAGATTGATCCCAATAGTTTGCCCAAAACCGGCAGCGGCGTCTTAAGTTGGCCGTTTACTGATGAAAAAATGAACGCTTGTAAGAGTTTTACTGACCTTAAAAATATCTATTGCATCACTCAATATTTTGGCAGAACCCCTTTTGCCACTGCCAATCCCCAGCTCTATCAAAGTGGAACCCATAATGGAATAGATTTTAGAGCCCCTGAAGGAACTGAGATTTTGGCCAGCGCCGACGGCGTGGTACGAGGAACAGGAAATACTGATCTTGTCTGTCCCAATGCTTCTTATGGCAAATGGATTTTAATAGACCATAATAACGGACTTTCCACTCTCTATGCCCATCTTTCTTTAATAAAAGTTTATACTGGACAAAAAGTCGAAAGAGGACAATTGATCGGATACAGCGGGGACACCGGCGCTTCCACCGGCCCCCATCTTCATTTTACAGTTTATGCTACAGCTGGCGTTAATATAACCACTTTTCCCAGTCGAATTTGTTCGGGCAAAAATTATACCATCCCGGTTGCTTCATTCAGCAGCTACTTAAATCCACTTTCATATTTATAATTTTATGTGCGGCATAGCGGGAATAATTGGGAGAGAGTACAGAGAAAAAAATAAAGTCGTTGAAAAAATGACAGATATGATGATTCATCGCGGGCCTGATGACGAGGGTTTTTATTGCGATAACGACGTGGCTTTAGGGATGAGAAGATTGAGCATTATTGATTTGGAAAAAGGGAAACAGCCAATTTTTTCTGAGGATGGAAATTTAGTGATAATTTTTAACGGCGAAATTTATAATTTTAAAGAGTTGAAAGAACCGCTTTTGGCCAAAGGGCATAAATTTAAAACAAATTCTGATACCGAAGTGATAATTCATCTTTATGAAGAAGAGGGTGAAGAATGCGTGAAAAAATTGAGAGGAATGTTTGCTTTTTGCATTTATGACAAAAAAAAGAAAACTTTATTTTTAGCCCGCGATTATTTCGGCATAAAACCCCTATATTTTCTTAATAAAAATAATGTTTTCATCTTTGCTTCGGAAATAAAAAGTCTGATTTATCATCCTTATTACCACCCTGAAGTTAATGACGAGGCGGTTTATTATTTTTTGTCATTTCAGTACGTGCCCCTGAAAGAAACTATTTTTAAAAATATTTATCGCTTGGAACCGGGCAGTTATTTAAAGATGGATTTGAAGAGCAAAAAAATAGAAGAAAAAAAATATTGGAGTTTTAATTTTGAACAGAGAAACAATGTCAGCGAAAAAGATTTACTAAATGTTTTAAAAGATTCAATTTTTCATCATATGATAAGCGATGTACCGGTCGGCGCTTTTTTAAGCGGGGGAGTGGATAGTACGGCCATCGTCGCTTTGATGAAAAATTCTATGATGAACGAGAAAATTTCCACTTTTACGGTCGGTTTTGAAGAAGTTAATGAATTTGGGGCAGCCAGAAAAGCAGCGAAATTTTTAAACAGCGACCACCATGAAATCAAAATTTCCTCCAAAGAATTTTTTGAAAAATTGCCTGAATTAGTCTGGCATTTTGACGAGCCGGTAGCTGACCCTTCGGCCATCGCCCTTTATTTTATTGCCCGGGAAGCGCGGAAAAAGATAAAAGTTGTTCTTTCCGGTGAGGGAGCAGATGAGCTTTTTGGGGGATACAATATTTATCTTGAACCTTTTGCCCTGAAAAAATTGGATTTTCTTCCGCGGTTTATTAAAGAAAATTTGGTACGGTCTAGTTTTAATTTTTTTGGCAAGAACTACTTAAAAAGATCTCTCACTCTTTTAGAAGAACGTTATATCGGAAATGCTTATATTTTTAGACCCCAAGAAATTTCAAAAATATGGAGAGGTGAAAATTTTTCCGAGCCAAAGTATTTATTAAATAAATATTATGAAGAAACTGAAGAATTAAGCGATTCCACTAAAATGCAGTACATTGATATTAATTTTTGGCTAGCCGGCGATATTCTGGCCAAGGCAGATAAAATGACCATGGCCAATTCTCTTGAATTAAGAGTGCCCTTTCTTGATATTGAGGTGGCAAAAATCGCCTCCCAAATCCCTGATGAGCTTAAATTCAAAAATGGAACTACAAAATATTTATTTCGACAATCTTTAAAGGGTCTTATTCCGGAAACAAACAGGAAAAAGAAGAAATTAGGTTTCCCGGTGCCGATGAAGCAATGGCTAGCAAATAAAAATAATTCTGTTTTAGAGACTATTTTTAAAAATTCTTATTTAAAAGAACATTTTAATATGGCAGAAATTGAGAAATTGACCCATCCCCGGCAAATTTATAGTTTGTTGGTTTTAGCATTATGGCACGACACTTTTTTGTAACTATTTTAATAATTTTAGAAAATCTGTTATAATAAAATTATGGCTCGTTATGATGTTTTAATTAAAAACGGTTTGGTTTTTGATGGAAAAGGGAACAAGCCGGAGCGGGTTGATATTGGTGTTGTCGGCGACGAAATTAAAGAAATAGGGGATTTGAGCAAAGAGAGCGCCCATAGGATTATTGATGCCGATGGCAAATATGTGGCCCCTGGTTTTATTGATTTAACAAACCATTCCGACACTCACTGGACTCTTTTTACCTCTCCTTCCCAAGAAAGTTTGCTTTGTCAGGGAATTACAACAATTCTTGGCGGGAATTGCGGCACTTCTTTGGCGCCGTTTTTAGGAGAAGCCTCTTTGGAAGAAATTCAGCGCTGGGTGGATATTTCCCGGATTAATGTAAATTGGCAAACAATGGATGAATTCCTTTCCCAGCTGAAAAAATTTAAAATAAGTGTAAATTTCGCCACCTTGGTCGGACTCAACACTCTCCAAAAAGCAGTTAACGGCGATCTCAACCAGATGAAATTTTTACTCAAGAATTCTCTGGACCAAGGGGCTTTTGGCGTTTCTGCAAATCTCGGATTACATCCTGCTAAAAATCTCAGCGACGAAGAACTTATTGAATTATTTAGCGTTGCCGAAAAAGAAAAAGTTATTGTCAAGCATCATTTGGAAGATGAGGGAGAAAATATTCTTCCGGCAGTTTCCCGTTTGATTTCTATATCCAGAAAGTCCAAGGTGAAAATGCATATCAGCCACTTTAAGGCATTGGGCAAGAATTCCTGGAGATTTTTTCCCGAAGCCATAAAAATGATTAAAAGAGGAAGAGAAGAAGGATTAAAATTAAGCGGCGATTTCTTTCCTTATACAAAAACCGGTTCTAGTCTTTTTATACTTCTTCCTTCCTGGCTCAGAAAATTGACAACCGAGGAGGTCTATAAAATTTTGCGAACTCCGGATGACAGAAGAAGAAAAGATGTAATAGATTACCTGCGAGAATTAACATTGCACTACGAAAAAATCATAGTGGCTTCGGCTTCTAGTGAATTAAATGTTGTCGGTAAAACAATTGAACAATTAAGCAGGACTTCGGGTCTTTCCAGAGAAGAAATTATTCTTAGTTTATTGGAAACAAATAATCTTCGGGTTTCTATATTTAATGAAGTAATCTCTTCAGAAAACATTGGGCGAATCGCCAAAGAGGAATTTAGCGCCATTGCCTCTGACGGAGTCGGTTACGATATCTCAAATCCCAAATCCCAAATCTCAAATCTTGATCTTCCGCATCCGCGTTCTTTCGGTGCTTTTCCTCGGGCTTTTAATCTTTTAATCAAAGAAAGAAGAATCTCCAGCTGGGAAGAGGTTATTTATAAAATGAGCGGCCTCGCTGCTAATATTCTCGGCTTAGGAAATCGGGGAACCATTCAGAAGGACAGCAAAGCCGATATCGTTATTTTCGACCCTCAAGAGATTTCTGACTACGCCACCTATGACAATCCCTTTCAGTACTCTCGAGGGATGAAAGATGTTTTAATTAACGGAACCCTTGTTTTAGATAACGAAAAATTCACTGGCCAGTTTCCCGGTTATGTTTTAAGAAAAAAATGAGGAATGCTCCCGATAAAATATTCTTGGGAACAGTTATTTTTTTGGTTTTTACTGGCATTTTTATTCTTGCCTCAGCCTCGATGGGCCTTTTAGCCAGGAACGGCCCTGATTTTCTGAATACTCTTTTTCACCAAATTCTTTTTGGAATAATTTGCGGTTTTGCCGTTCTTTTTGTTACCTCGCGGATAAATTATAAAAAATGGAGAAAGTATGCTCTTCCCTTTTTTATCTTCACTTTTTTGCTAACACTTTTGGTTTTTGTGCCCAAGCTTGGTTTAGAATATGGGGGAGCGAAGAGGTGGCTTAGTTTAGGTTCTTTTTCTTTTCAGCCTTCTGAAATTTTGAAATTAGGTTTTATTGTTTATCTTTCTTCTTGGATTGTTTCCAGAAAGTCTGAGATTAAGTCTTTTAAATTTGGTTTTATACCCTTTTTATTAATTATTGCCTTTGTCAGTCTAGTTTTAATCTTACAAAAAGATATCGGAACACTAGGAGTATTCGCCATAACCAGTTTAGCTTTATTTTTTTTGGGTGGCGGGAGATTCAGCCAAGTAGCGCTTTTGATTGTTTTAGGAATAGGTCTTTTGGGTATTTTGGTTTACCTAGAACCTTATCGAATAAATCGGATTATTACCTTTTTAAATCCCTCCTTTGACCCCACAGGTATCGGTTATCACTTGAAACAAATTTTTATTGCTCTTGGTTCGGGCGGAATTTTTGGCCGGGGTTTTGGCATGAGCGTTCAAAAATTTAATTACTTGCCTGAGCCGATAGGGGATTCGATTTTTGCGGTTTTTGGGGAAGAATTCGGATTTACGGGCAGCCTGGTTCTTCTTGGCTTATTTTTATTTTTTCTTTATCGGGGATTTTCTATTGCCCTTCACGCCCCCGATGATTTTGGTAGACTGCTGGGCGCCGGAATTGCTATACTGATAGCAGTGGAAGCATTAATTAATATTGCGGCTATGGTAGGAATTCTTCCTCTAACCGGCATTCCGCTTGTATTTGTCAGCAAAGGAGGTTCAGCCCTAGCTGTTACCCTAGCCGAAGTCGGAGTCTTATTAAATATTTCAAAATATAAAAAGTGATATGAAAATTTTTTTAGCAGGAGGGGGAACAGGCGGACATTTTTACCCCTTGATGGCAGTAGTTGACGCTTTGAGCGCTATTGCCGAACAGGAAAAAATTATAAAAATGGATCTTGTTTTTATCTCCGACTCCCCTTATGATTCAAATATTCTTTTACAAAAAGGAATCCGCTTTAAAAAAATCTATGCCGGAAAAATCAGAAGATATTTTTCTTTGCTTAATATAGTTGATATTTTCAAGACTTTATTCGGACTTTTAAAGGCCCTTTGGAACATTTATCTTGATTTTCCCGATGTTATTTTCAGCAAGGGCGGTTACGCCAGTTTTCCCACTGTTTTTGCCGCCTGGATTCTTGGGATTCCCCTTATTATTCATGAATCTGACGCTGTGCCAGGCATAATTAATAAATGGTCGGCTAAGTTTGCCAAAAGAATTGCCATTTCTTTTCCTCAGGTTGCTAAATATTTTCCCAAAGAAAAAATAGCTCTAACCGGAATTCCCATAAGAAAAGAACTTTTAATGCCCGCTGCAAAATCATCGGCTAAAGAATTTTTGAACCTTGAAGAAAACGTTCAAACAATTATGGTTATGGGCGGTTCTCAGGGTTCTAAAAGAATAAACGATAATTTTCTTGATATTGTTCCCGAACTGGTAAAAAAATACCAAATTATTCATCAGACCGGCAAAAATAATATTAAAGAAGTTGAAGGAAGAATTTCTATTCTTCTTGAAAAATCACCCTATAAATCGCGTTACCATGTTTTTGATTTTCTTGATGTCACCCAAATTCGGATGGCTTATGGCGCGGCTGACTTGATTGTTTCCCGGGCCGCCGCCACTTCCATTTTTGAAATTGCCGCTTCCGGCATAGCCAGTATTTTAATTCCTCTTTCCAAGGCAGCCCAAGATCACCAAAAAGAAAATGCCTATGCCTTTGCCGCACAGGGAGCATGCGATGTTATTGAAGAACGCAATCTCTCTCCTCATCTTCTTCAGTCAGAAATAGAAAAATTGCTGGCAGACAAAGATAAATTGAAAGAAATGTCTGAGGCAGCCAAGAAATTTACCAAACCCGATGCCGCCGAAAAAATCGCGAGGGAAATAATCAATCTCGCCCTCAGCCACGCCTAAATGTTTTTAATATTATATCCCTCCTCAGTATCTTCAATTTCGTATCCCTTTTTTCTGATTCTTTCCCGGATTTCATCGGCGAGTTCCCATTTTTCTTGATTTCTTGCTTTAAGGCGTTGTTCTGCTAATTCCCAAACTTCTTGAGGAATTTTTTCCGGCTTAATGGCGTCGGAAATTTTCAGGCCTAAAACCTTGTCAAAATCAAGAATAGTAGCCAGCTTTGAGCCATTGGACAAGTCTGATTTTAATAATTCCTGGCTAATTGCCAGCACCTGGGGGATATTAAAATCATCGCTGATAGCCTCAATAAATTTTTCTTTATACTCTTGATTTACTTCATTTTTTTTCTCACCTAATTCTCTTGCTTGGTTATAAAGGTGTTTAAGCCCATTTTGAGCTGACTCCAGCGCCTCCCAGGTAAAATTCTGCTTTGAGCGATAATGGGCCTGAAGAAAAAAGTAACGGAGTGATAAAGGAGAGAAGCCTTTTTCTTTTATTTCGGCCAAAGAATATCCAGTTCCTTCTGATTTTGCCATTTTTTTGTTATCAACCAAAAGATGTTCGTTGTGAAGCCAATAATTCACAAAAGGCGCATTGTTTACTGCTTCGCTTTGAGCAATCTCATTAGTGTGATGAATAGGAATATGTTCAATGCCGCCCATGTGAATATCAATAGTCTTGCCTAAAAATTTTCTGACAATGGCTGAACATTCTATGTGCCAGCCTGGAAAACCTTCGCCCCAAGGAGATGTCCAATGTTGAAATGCGTTTTTATGCTTGCCGATAGTAAAGAACCATAAGACAAAATCAGCCGGGTGCTTTTTGTTTTGGTCTTCGGCTTCAGTTTTTTGTTTTTCCAAAATCTGGCCAGATAGGCGATTATAATCTTTTGCCTTTGAAACATCAAAATATACTGCCAACTCGGTTTGATAAGCAAATTTTTTTTCCAGCATTATTTTTATCATTTCCAAAATTTCATCAATGTTTTCCGTGGCTTTGGGTTTTGCGGCTGGTTCTAAAATATTTAAATCTGCCGTGTCTTGCTCAAAAATTTTGATGTATTTATTTGCAATTTCTTCGGGCGATAATTTTTCTCTTTTGGCACCAATTTCCATTTTATCTTCTCCTTCGTCAGTATCGCTGGTCAAATGGCCGACATCAGTATAATTTCGGACAAAATTAACCTTATATCCTAAATATTGCAAAGTCCTGTTGATTAAGTCAGCCATAATCATTGCCCGCATATTGCCAATATGTTGCGTCCAGTAAACCGTCGGTCCGCACTGATAAAACTTCACCTCACTTTTTTTAAGAGGTTTAAATTCCTGTTTTGAAGCTGTAAGTGTATTGTATATTTTTAGAGCCATTTTTTGCGTTTGAAAAATACGAACATTGTGGCGGCGCCGATTAACATCATAGCAAGAATAATCCAAAAATCTCCTTTAGTGCCGACAATGGGCATGGAGACCATATTGCTCATTCCAAAAAGCGCGGCAAAAAGCATCAAAGGAAAAGTAACAAAAGCCATAATGGTCAAAACTCTCATAATGTCATTGACTTTGTCTGTCAAAAGCGAATCATTTGTTTCTTGCAGTGATTCAATGGTGGCGCGGCAGTTTTCCAGCAAACTTTTCACCCTTGCTAATTCTCCAGTGATGACATTGGTGTAATGAATAAAATCTTTGCCGAAAAATTTTTCGCCGGCCAAGGAAAAAGAATTCAAAATGCTTTCATGGGCGTAGATGGCCCGATGAAAATCAAGGACATCGCGCCGCATCACGGAAATTATTTCCACCATTTCCTTTTCCCGCTCCCTAAAAATATTTTCTTCTATTTCGTCTATTTTTAGTTGGATGTGGTCTAGTTGCCGAAGGGCGAATTCGTAAAAATGCCGGAGAATATAAAAAACAATGACACCCGGATTTTTGGCGAGATTTTCTTTGTCAATCAAAGAACCGACTTCAAACATTTTGATTATTTCGTGAAGAGGCGTAATGGTGCGGTAATGGGCGGTGATAAGAAAATTTTTTCCGATGATAAAATCTATTTCGCAGCTCATTGACGTTTTTTTGCTAGGCTCGAAAATAGGAAAGTGCATGATGAGATAGATAAAGTTTTTGTAAACATCAACTCGCGAGCGCAAGGTCGGCTTCATCAGCTCTTCCGCCACCAAGGGGTGAATAAAATATTCTTTCATCAAAGACTTCACCTCCTCGGCCGTAGGTGTTTCCAAATCAATCCAAGTCAATTTTTTGTGTTTATGGACGGTAATCATAAGATAATTTGATTATATATTTTTTTTGTTTATAATGAAAGAGTGAGTCAAAAAAAGAAAATAATATCAATAGTTGTAAGTGTTTTGTTGGTTGCCGGAATTTTTACCGGGGGCGCCCTTTTCGGATATTCCCAGAGGCCGGCCATTGAAAAAGTCACAAGTCTTTTTAATAAAGAAACACCTAAGCCGGCTGAAATTGATTTTTCTCCTTTCTGGGTTTCTTGGAATACTATCAAATCCAAATATGCGACCAGCGATGGATTTGATGACCAAAAAATGGTTTGGGGGGCAATTCAGGGCCTAGTAAAGTCATTGGGCGACCCTTATTCGGTTTTTTTCCCGCCCCAAGAATCAAAACAATTTAAAGAAGAAATGCAGGGAGGTTTTGAGGGAGTGGGTATGGAGATCGCGGTGAAAAATAATGTTCTTACTGTTGTTGCACCCCTCAAAGGAACGCCGGCTTTTCGGGCCGGGATAAAATCCGGGGACAAAATTTTAAAAATAGATGGCAAAGATACCACCGATATGAGTGCGGAGCAAGCTTCTCAATTGATTAGGGGCAAGGCCGGCACAGCAGTGAAACTAACGATTTTATCCAAAGACCAAGAAAAGCCGCGGGAAATTTCCATTATCAGAGAAACAATCCAAATTCCCACTTTGGATACGGAAACAAAACAAAATGGAATTTTTATTATCAAACTTTATAATTTCTCGGCCAATTCCTCAAATCTTTTCCGCAACGCCCTGCGCGATTTTGTTTATTCCGGAGACAGCAAATTAATTTTGGATTTGCGCGGCAACCCGGGCGGCTATCTGGAATCAGCCGTGGATATGGCCAGCTGGTTTCTGCCGGTCGGGAAAATTGTAGCTCGGGAAAAATTCAGTGCTAATGAAGAAACATTGTTCCGAAGTAAGGGTTACGATGTTTTTAATAATAATTTAAAAATGGTCATTCTTGTTAATGAAGGCAGCGCTTCAGCTTCGGAAATTCTTGCCGGGGCCCTCCAAGAATACGGCATAGCGAAATTAATTGGCAGTAAAACGTTTGGCAAGGGTTCGGTGCAGGAATTAATTCAAATTACGCCCGATACCTCTTTGAAACTGACCATTGCCCGCTGGCTCACGCCCAATGGAAAATCCATTTCCGAGCAAGGACTGGAACCGGATATTAAAGTGGAAATGAAAAAAGAAGATATTGATGTCAACCGCGACTCCCAGATAGAAAAAGCCATAGAGATATTAAATAAGTAAAATGAAAGTAATCTTATTGCAAGATGTGTCCAATGTGGGCAGAAAGTATGAGGTGAAAAATGTGAGCGATGGATATGCCCGCAATTTTTTAATTCCCAATAAACTGGCAAAATTAGCTACCCCTCAGGCAATTAAAGCAATTGAGACAGAAAAGAAACGATTAGAAGAAGAAAAGAAAGTTCAAGAAGATATTTTACAAAAAAACCTTGATGGTTTGAAAGATTTAAGGGTTGTTTGGGATGTAAAAAACAACGAAAAGGGCCGTTTATTCGCTGGTATCCATAATCAAGACATAAGCAAAATTTTAAAAGAGCAATATCATCTTGATATTCCGGCAGAATTAATCCAATTAGAAAAACCAATTAAAGAAATAGGGGAGTATAAAGTGAAAATAAAAGATAAAGAGTTTACACTGGAAGTAGCATGACTAAATACATTTTTGTAGTAGGGGGAGTCATTTCCGGGGTAGGGAAGGGAATTGCCTCTGCTTCTATCGGCAAAATTTTGCAATCGCGCGGTTTTGAAGTCAGCAATATAAAAATTGACCCTTATGTTAATGTTGATGCCGGAACAATGAACCCCACCGAGCATGGCGAGGTTTTTGTTTTGGATGACGGCAAAGAGACAGACCAAGATATGGGAACTTACGAAAGGTTTTTGGGAAAAAGCCTACCCTCTCTTAATTACATGACCACTGGCAGTATTTATCAGAACGTAATTAATAGGGAAAGAAATTTGGGATATGGCGGTAAGTGCGTTGAGGTGGTGCCTCATATTCCCTTGGAAATCATTGAGCGGATAAACAGAGTGGTTGCTAAATCAAGGGCTGACTTTGTTATTGTTGAAATTGGCGGTACTGTCGGCGAATATCAAAATGTCCTTTTTTTGGAAACAGCGAGAATGCTCAAATTGAAAAAATCCAACGATGTTCTTTTTGTTTTAGTCAGTTTTTTACCCATTCCCGACAAAGTGGGGGAGATGAAAACAAAACCAACTCAATACGCTGTCCGTACCCTCAACTCATCAGGAATTCAGCCCGATGTTATTATTGCCCGCGCCCGTGTTCCTCTTGATAAAAAACGCAAAGAAAAAATTGCCCTTAACTGCAATATTGGCGAGGAAGATGTAATTTCCGCTCCTGATATAGAGAACATTTATGAAGTGCCGATTAATTTTGAAAAAGATCACTTGAGCGATATTATTTTAAAAAAATTAAAATTAAGGCCTCGCAAAAAAAATTTGAGAGAATGGGCAAGAATGGTTCAGATTATGAAAACAGCGAAACAATCGTTGAAAATCGGTATTGTGGGAAAATATTTTGGCACCGGCGATTTTATTTTATGCGATTCTTATATTTCTATTATTGAAGCAATCAAGCACGCTGCCTATTTTTATAAAAAAAGACCGTTGATTGATTGGCTAGACGCGGAAAATTTTGGAAGTTTAAAAAAGTATGACGGAATCATTGTGCCGGGCGGTTTTGGGGGCAGGGGAGTGGAAGGAAAAATAAAAGCCATTCAGTTTTGCCGTCAAAATAAAATTCCAGTCTTTGGTTTGTGCTACGGCATGCAGCTGATGGTTATAGAATTTGCCAGGAATGTTTGTTTTATGAAGCGTGCCAACACCACGGAAGTTAACAGAGAAACAAAATATCCGGTTATTGATATTATGCCTGAACAAAAAAAGAATATTGAAGACAAAAATTACGGGGCAACAATGCGATTAGGAGCTTATCCGGCGGCTTTAAAAAAGAATACAATTGCTTTTAATGCCTACAAAGAGTATTTAATTTCTGAACGCCATCGCCACCGCTGGGAAGTTAATCCTGATTATATAGAAAGATTAGAGAAGAAAGGATTAATTTTTTCCGGCACATCGCCGGATAGAAGACTGATGGAAATTGTTGAATTGCCTAAAAATAAACATCTATTTTTTCTTGGGACTCAATTTCATCCAGAATTTAAATCGCATTTTCTTCATCCTCACCCTTTGTTTAAAGAATTTGTAAGGGCGTGTATTAATTCACATTAACAACTTTATATTGTTTTGTTTTGCCGTCGAATCTTGTTTTTCTTTTTTGACTGAATTTAACGGTTCCGTTTTTTAGACTGTAAAGAGTGTGGTCCTTGCCAATTTTAACGTTTGTTCCGGCTAATATTTTTGTTCCGCGCTGCCGCACCAAAATAGAGCCAGGCTTTGCTTGCTGACCTTCATAGAGTTTCACTCCTAAGAATTTTGGCTGAGAATCTCTTAAATTTTTAGCTGTACCGCCAGCCTTTCTATGTGCCATATAATATGAATATAAAAAATTTTAAAGAAAAAATCAAGCCTTTTGAAAAAGATTTAATTTTAGCAGTTGCGATTATTTTAGTTGCTTTAATTAGTTTTGGTTTGGGAAGATTATCAAAAATAGGGGAGAGCCGAGTACCAATAACAATAGAAAACATTTCAGAGTCTACATCTACGCCATCGGCAAAAAATTTAACTGATAAAATTTTCGTTGCCTCAAAAAATGGCACCAAATATCATTATGTCTGGTGCGCCAGCGCCCAGAGCATTAAAGAAGAAAATAAAATTTATTTTTCTACTAAAGAAGAAGCTGAAAAAGCCGGCTATACCCCAGCGGCAAATTGCAAAGGGTTAAAGTAAGTGATTATTTTTCGATTTTTTTTTGGAGGCTTTTAAACCGAGAATTTGTTTTTTTGTCACTACTTCGTTCCATTTGCCGATTTCTTCCAAAATTTCTTTGATTTTTTTCATATCATAAACAAGTCGTTCCTGCAGGATTCGGGTTAAATAGCCATTTTCGCCAAAAACCCTTTCCACACCTTCCTGCGTCATAAATCCGTAAACCAGGGCCTGCAGTTCGGTCAGGCGCTTGTTGTTTTTCTGGTTTTGATTTTTTAATTCAAAATATTCTTTAATAATATTTTCTATTTCTGCCTGGGATTGAAGTTTTGAAAATTGAGAATTATATAAGTGTTTCCACATCGGGCACATCTGGCGATAACCGCACCAGTCGCAAAGCCCAGAGGGCAAGGGTGGAAAATTATAGTTGTCTTTAATTTTTTCATTAATTTCATCAATGGTTCTCAAAACAAATTTTTTGGTATTCTCAAGTTGTTCCGGTGTTCGCGATGTTGAGATTTTTTCTCCATGTTTAAGAAAATAAAAACTCAGTTTTATTTTTGAAGGATCAAAATGCGGCCAGCGTTTTGTTAAACCTAAATGATAAATTGACATCTGAAGATTTTTATCAATACTGTTTTCACTCGGCATTTTTTTTGCTGTTTTGTAATCAATAATTTCATAAGTATCTTCATTTTTATCAATGCGGTCAATGATTCCCGCAAGAGTATGGCCGTCTAAATCAGCTTCAAACCGCGATTCCAAATCAACGACATTAAAATTCCAGGGCTGATTATGTTTGTAAAATTTTTCCAATATAGAAATCCCATCTTTGTGATAGGCGTCTAATTGTTCCGGAGAATTATCAAGAATTGTTTTATTTTGATCCCAGATATTGCGAAAAAAGTCAATGACCTGATCAAGAGTAGGGTAGAGGGGGCTCCGTTCAAACATATATTTCAAAGCTGAATGGACAGAACCGCCAAAAACACTCTCAATTTTTTTGGGAACTTTAATTTTGTCTATCTCTTGAAATTTATATTTAAGAGGACAGTTTTTAAATGTTTCTAATGCTGAAAAAGATGTACGCATTTCATTGGTAGGGAATTATTAATATGACGACGCACAATATACCTTTTCCGACATACCTTTAATTCTTTTATGGGATATGGGGCGGTTCAAATGTCGGTCCCTGGCCTTGCTTGAATCTTTGAAGGTTTTCTATAAAAGAATTCCAAATTAAATCTATAAATACATCATTCCAGAGATATTTTGCCGGCCGCGCCAGAAAATTATTCCAGACATACTTTACAAAATTCCAGATATAACCAAAATTGTTTCTCACCACATCGCTTTCAAAGAAATTTCTAATATTAAAATTAAAATAACTTAGAACCGCAATTACGATAATAATAAATATAATAAGTCTTAGCATATATTTAATGCATTTTTTAATCTATTAATAGTTTTAATTTTACCAAGAATATCAGCTAAAGTAAAAGGATCAGGCGATTTGTCTAAGCCGCTTAGGGCTACACGAAACGGCCAAAGTACGTTACCCCGGCCTTGTTTTTCAGCGTAATCCCAAACAGCGTTTTTGATGTTATCTTTTATAAAATTATTTTCTGGTATGTCGCACAATATTTTGACAATTTGTTCAAGATGAATTTTTGTTTTTTCTTTATTCGAATCTTTCCAAATTAATAAAGCAGAATTATAAACCGGCTCTTCAAAAAAATACCCTATCCCCTCTTTTATATCAGATATATCAGACAATTTTGAAATTCTGTCTTTTTCCAATTCCACAATTTTTTCCCAGCTGTCTGGCTTTTTTTCGGACAGATATTCTAATAACATTTTTGCCAAATCTTTTGTCGGTATTTTTTTAATGTATTGTTTATTGAGCCAATCCAGCTTTTCCAGATTAAAAATTGCTCCTGATTTTTGAACTTTTTTAATATCAAATTTTTCTATCAATTCTTCCATAGAAAATATTTCCTGCTTTGTGCCTGGATTCCAGCCCAATAAAGCAAGAAAATTAACCAGGGCTTCTGGCAAATAGCCATTTTTTCTGTAAAAAGACACGGAAACTGATTCGCCGTGTTTTCTTTTGGAAAGTTTTGAGCGGTCTTGGGCCAAAATAAGCGGCAAATGGGCGTATATGGGCCGGGGCGCGCCAATAGCCTCTTGAATTAAAATCTGCCGCGGGGTGTTGGAAATATGGTCTTCGCCGCGTATAACGTGCGTGACACCCATTTCAAAATCATCAACAACCACAGCCAGATGGTAAAGCGGTTCATCCAGATTTTTGGCAATGACAAAATCCTCAAGTTCACTCGTGTCAAACTCAATTTCTCCGCGAATTAAATCTTCAAACTTTATTTTTTTATTGGGATTTTTAAAACGGACGGCTTTTTCGTCAAGATAAGCTTTGTTTTCGTCTAAAAGTTTTTGCAAATATTTTTTATAAATTTTTGAGCGCTCGGATTGACGTGGAAAATTTTTAAAATCAAGTTCAATTCCCAGCCATTTAAGATTTTCTATAATATCTTCTTCATATTCTTTTTTGCTTCTTTCTTTGTCTGTGTCTTCCAGCCGGAAAAGCATTTTGCCATGGTTTTGTTTTGTAAAAAGATAATTAAAAAGAGCGGTGCGGGCATTTCCAACATGGAACGGCCCGGTCGGACTGGGCGGAAACCTGGTCACAACTTTCTCCATACTTTTATTTTAAAATATCTATACTTTTTTGCGATATTGACAAAAAAATATAGTGGGTGTATAATATGGGCAGAAAGGAGAAGGCCGTGAAAACGCTCATTCTATTGGTAGTTCTGATTTTCGCCGCCGGTTACAGCATTGGTTGCAGAACAGAGAAGGGTGACGAGGATAGACTCATTGTTGAACCGACGGTTACAGTGTGGTCTCTAAATTCCACTTTCGTGGTCATCAAGGAGGTGAAGAGAGTGGATGGCCTCGAGATGGGACGGGTGATCCTGAAGAGACAGGATCGCAGCGGTTTGGTCTCCGCGATAGTTGTTCCGTACCGGGAAATCCCGGTGGGAACAAAGGTGAAGCTCGTCAAGGTCACCTACTCGCACGACGGTGCATGGCAAAAGGATTTCCTGGTTGTACGATGATCAGGACCCGGCGTTCCATGGGCCTCAATTCGCGCAAGCGATGCGGGGCCCTTTTTTTATCTCTTTGCAGAATTTTTTAATATGCTATCATAAGATTGTTTAATATGAACATAAATCAAATTATTGTTATTGTTATTGGGCTGATTTTATTTGAAACTATCAGTAGCGTTGATAATGCGGTAGTCAATGCCGATGTATTGGCAACGATGCCTTCAAAGTGGCGGAAATGGTTTTTATTCTATGGCATAATTTTTGCTGTTTTTGTGGTCCGCGGTTTGATGCCTATGGCAATTATTTATTTTTCCAGCCCCGGGCTTACTTTTGGCGAGGCATTCACCGCCACTTTCAGTTCAAATGAGTTAGTTAAGAAAACAATTGAGAGCCAGGCACCCATTCTTTTAGCTGGAGGTGGAATATTTCTTTTGTTTTTGTTTTTTCACTGGCTTTTTTTGGAAGACAAAAAATATGCTTTTTTTATTGAATCCCACATCCACAAAAAATACAATTTTTGGTTTTATTCATTGGTTTCTTTAATTCTGCTTTTGATGGTTTGGATTACTATTAAAATTAATCCTTTGATTGCTTTGGGGGCGGTGGTTGGCTCAACCGCCTTCTTCATTGTCAGTGGATTTAAAAAAAACGCCGAAGAGAAAGAAAAACAACTTGCTTCTGGACATATGACTAATCTAAGCAAGGTTTTGTATCTGGAGCTGATTGACACGACTTTTTCCATTGATGGCGTGTTGGGCGCCTTTGCCTTTACTATTTCTGTGCCGTTAATTTTAATTGGCAATGGTCTGGGCGCCTTCATTGTTCGTTATTTGACCATTCATGGAGTAAATACAGTACGCAAATACGCTTATCTAAAAAACGGAGCCATGTACTCTGTTGGTTTTCTGGGGTTGATTATGATTTTAGAAAGTTTGGGACGACACATTTATTCTTGGATTCCACCCCTCATCACATTCCTTGTCGTCGGACTTTTCTTCTATCTTTCTAAAAAAGAGCTGGAAATCAAAAACAGATGACATTTAGAGAATATTTGCTATCATAGAAATGTTTATGCTGGAAAAAGAGATAAAAACAACGGTGCGGATGCCGCCTCAGGACTTAGAGGCGGAAGAGTCTGTTTTGGGCTCTTTAATGCTTGATTCTAAGGCTATTAACATTATTATTGATATTCTCAAACCCGAGGATTTTTATAATCAAAAAAACCAAATTATTTACCGGGCAATGTTTGAACTCCATGATAAAAAAGAACCCATTGACGTTCTTTCGGTTTCCAGCCGCCTTAAAGAAAAAAAGATTCTTGAGGAAATCGGCGGCAACGCCTATCTCACGGATTTGGTAAACAGCGTCCCGACCGCCAGCAATGTCAAGCATTACGCCGAGATTGTCCGCAAGAAAAGCGTCTTAAGAAATCTTATTGAATCATCAGAAGAAATATCTCAGCTTGGTTATAAAGAAGCAGAAGACATTGATGAAATTCTTGATGAAGCAGAACAAAAAATTTTTGGCATTGCCAGATATTCAGGAAAACAGAGATTTTTAAATATTAAAGAAGCTTTGGAAGAGGCCTGGGAACGTTTTGACAGACTGCATAAATCTAAAACAGAACTAAGGGGTATTCCCACCGGCTTTCCTGAATTAGACAGTATTTTGTCCGGCTTTCAAAAATCAGATTTAATAATTTTGGCTGCCCGGCCAGCCGTTGGAAAAACTGCCCTCGCTCTTGATATCGCCCGGAACATTGCCTGTCATCATAAAATTCCCGTGGGAATTTTCTCTTTGGAAATGGCTGTCCAACAAATCGTGGATCGTCTTTTGGCCTCCGAAGCCCATGTTGATTCTTGGAAATTAAGAACAGGCCGACTTTCTACTGATGATGAATTTATGCGCATCAGAGACGCTCTTGATACTTTGGCCGCTGCCCCTCTTTTTATAGACGACGAAGCCTCAAACAATATTTTCCAAATGAGGGCAAAAGCAAGACGATTGCAGGCAGAATATGGTTTGGGACTTTTAATTGTTGATTATATCCAACTGATGATTCCCCGCCGCGGTTTGGAAAGCGCTGTCCAACAAATGACTGAGATTTCGCGTTCCTTAAAGGGCTTGGCCCGCGAACTGGAAGTGCCGATTTTGGCCATTTCCCAGCTTTCGCGGGCAGTGGAATCGCGACAGGATAAGAGGCCGAAACTGCACGACTTGCGGGATTCCGGCAGTATTGAACAAGACGCTGATTTGGTTATGTTTATTTATCGCGAGGACAGATATAACGAGAACAGTGACAGAAAAAATATTGCCGAAATTTTAATTGAGAAGCACCGGAATGGACCTTTGGGAAAGGTTGAACTTTATTTTAATCCCCAAAAAGTCAGTTTCTCCAGTATAGAAAAAGGCGACTTTGGAGCAATATGATGGATAAACTTATTGAATATTTTCTCAGATTTCCGGGCATTGGTCCGAGGCAGGCAAAAAGGTTTGCTTATTTTTTGGTTTCACAAGATAAAAATTTTACAGAAGATTTGAGCCGGCTGATTTCGGAAATAAAAAAAGAGATAAACCAGTGCCCTGATTGTTTTCGTTTTTTTGAGGGCGAAAAATGCGCCATTTGCTCCGGTTCAAATCGCGACAAAAATATTTTAATGATAATAGAAAAAGATGTCGATTTGGAAAATATTGAGAAAGCCGGAATTTATAACGGAAAATATTTTATCTTGGGCGGAGTGATGTCTTTAACCAACGACAAAAATAATTTAAGATTTAAAGAATTATATAATAAAATCAGCAAAGAAAAACCCAAAGAAATAATTTTGGCTTTAAGCGCGAATGTGGAGAGTGAAAACACAGGACGTTATATAGAAAAAATTTTAGAGCCGTTATCCGCCAGCCGGCGGATTAAAATAACTAAACTCGGCCGCGGTCTTTCCACTGGCACGGAACTGGAATACAGCGACAGCGAAACCATCATTAACGCGCTCAAAAATCGGAAATAGTGATTTTTGTATATGGTTGTCTGTGGCCAGCTTTTTTGTGATAACGGGTTTTTTGTTTGTATTTTAAAACAATCACTTTCTTCCCTCTCCCCTCTTCAATTATCTTTGCTCCAACTTTGGCGCCATCAACAAATGGTTTTCCAATTTTAATATCATCTTCGTCAACTATTAAAAGCACCTTATCAAAAACAATCTCGCCGTTTTCCGGCTTTTTTATTTTTTCAATTTTTAGGGTGTCGCCCGGCTTAACCAAATATTGCTTTCCGCCGGTTTGGATAACCGCGAATTTATTTTCCATAGCGATATTTTATTCTATTTCTTCTGGTTTGTCCAATGATTTTGGTTCAATACCAACTGCCTCGCCGGTAATTCGCAAGACATCTTTATCTATTTTTCCCAACTCTCGATAAGCCTGATTGTACATATTAATACTGGTTCCCAAATGGGTTCCCAATTTTCCCATATAGTTTTCATAACTGGCGAGATGCCTTCCCAATTCTTCCACTCTCTTTCTGATTTCTTTTGCCGACTCCTCTATTTGCAAGGCTTTTAATCCCTGCAGAACTGTTTGCAAATAAGCCAAAAAAGTTGTAGGAGAAACAATCATCACTTTTTTTTCTCCGGCTGCATACTGAATCAGGTCGCGGGTGTTTGACTTAATGGCGCCGATTTTATTAACTAGCAAATCATAAAAAACCGCTTCGGCCGGGATAAACATAAAAGCAAATTCCATTGTTCCTTCTTCGGGCTTGATGTATTTGGCGGTTTCGTCAATGCGATTTTTTAAATCCTGCTTAAAAGTTTCTTCTAATTTTTGGCGCTCGTTTTCATTTTTAGTTTCCAGAATCCGGTTGTAATTTTCAAGAGAAAATTTAGAATCAATAGGAATTATTTTATCTTTTACAAAAACAACCGCGTCCACAATAGTTTTGTCCTTAAATTCATATTGCATTTGAAAAGTGCCGGGAGGAAGAACATTTTTAAGAACGGTTTCCAAATAATACTCGCCAAGAATCCCCCGCTGTTTGGGATTTTTAAGAATATCTTGAAGATTTTGAAGCTGGTCAGCGAAATTAATAACCTGTTTATTGGTTTCATCCAATTTAGTCAGTCGTTCCGTCACGTCTTTGACAATTTTAGCAGTCTGGCCGAACTGCTGTTGCATAGCTTTTGTTGACTCCCCTATTTTCATATCAAGCGTCCCTCTGATTTCTTTAAGCTGTTCCTGCATCATCAAGAGTGAAGAGACATCTTGTTTGGGCTTCTTAAGTAACAAATAAATCAAACCGGCGATTATTAAAATTGCCAGAATAAACAAAATTATTAAAAGTGTCTGCATTATTTTTTCTTAATCTCTATCCCTAATTCTTTCAGTTGCTCTTTACTGATTTCATCCGGGGATTTCATCATTGGGTCTCGGGCGTCGCCGGTTTTGGGAAAGGCAATCACTTCGCGGATATTCGGTTCATTTTGAAGAATCATTATTAGCCGGTCAATTCCGGGTGCAATTCCGCCATGGGGCGGAGCGCCGTAAGTAAATGCCTCAAGTAAATGGCCAAATTGTTGTTTGGCTTTTTCCTCGCTCATGCCCAATAATTTAAAAACTTTCATCTGCAGCTGAGGGTCTATAATTCTAATACTGCCGCTTGCCAATTCATAACCATTACAGACCCAATCATATTGGGTGCTAATCATTTTAAGGGGTTCGGTATCAATCAGTTTTACGCTGTCTTCCCGGGGCTGGACAAACATATGATGAACCGGCTGAATATCCCCGGTCTGTTTGTCTTTTTCAAAACTTGGAAAGTTTACAATCCAGACAAAAGCGATTTCATTCGGGTCGTCTTTATTTTCTCTCAAATCCGGCTTGTCAGTTCCATATTTTTCCATAGAGTCGTGATAATTAAGGCATGGCCACGGTGTTTTCATTTTTTTATCAGGATACAATTCTTTCATCATTGCCGTAATCATATTTTCCGTCAACGACATTACATCTTCCGGCTCTATAAAAGACATTTCAATGTCAATCTGGGTATGTTCCGGCTGTCTATCCCCTCTTGTGTCTTCGTCGCGCAGGGCGCGGGCAATCTGGAAATATTTTTCGAAACCAGCCACCATCAAGAGTTGTTTATATTGTTGAGGTGACTGAGGCAAAGCATAAAATTTCCCCGGGTAAAGCCGGGATGGAACAACATAGTCGCGCGCCCCCTCGGGTGTGGATTTGGTCAAAAGCGGAGTTTCTATTTCAGCAAATCCCTTTTCGGTCAAATAATTTCTAAAAAACTGGATAACCTTGTGCCGCATTCTTAAATTTTTCTGCAATCTTGTCCGGCGCAAATCAAGATAACGATATTTTAACCGCGTTTCTTCGTTTACATCATAGCCATCAACGCCGAGGTCAAAAGGCGGTGTTTTTGATTCGTTCAAAACTTCAATTTTATCAGCGGAAATTTCCAAATCGCCTAACTCAATATCAGGATTAACCATATCGGTTGGCCGTTTTTTGATTTCTCCCTCAACGCTAATCACCCATTCCGAGCGAAGCTTGTCCGCTAAATCCGGACCAGCCACCACCTGGATTTTTCCCGTGGAATCTCTTAAATTAATAAAAATAAGCTTGCCGTGGTCGCGCCTCACATCCACCCAGCCGGAAATTTTAACTCTCTCCCCCACCTTATCTTTTAGTTCTTTAATATAGCTCCGTTGCATTAGGTTTATTCTACTCTCTTTTCTATTTGATTTCCAGCAGTTCCACCTCAAAAATCAAAGTTGCTTTCGGCGGAATGACTCCGCCTGCGCCAGCGTCGCCGTAAGCCAAATCAGAAGCAATGGTCAGTTTTCTTTTTTCCCCGACTTTCATTCCCAAAACTCCCAAGTCCCATCCTTTTATCACCTGTCCTGCTCCCAAGACAAAAGAAAACGGCGTGCCCTTGGTTAAACTGGAATCAAAGACTGTGCCGTCCTCAAGTTTGCCTGTGTAATGGACAACTGCGGTTTCGCCATTTTGAATTTGCTTGCCAGTCCCCTCCTGCAGGGTTTCTATCTTTAAGCCGGGCTGTTCTGTTATTAAGTTCTTTTGTTCCTTTTTAGTTTCTTTGAGCGCTTCTTTTGGGCGAGAGCCAAAATAATAAATCAGTCCCCCGCCAATAATTAAAACCAAAACAACGATTAAAATAGTTTTGTTCGTGCTCATATCTGTTCTTGAATAAATTTTACCTCTTTTTTAAAATTCTTCAAGCGCCGAAATTATGACCAACTTTCGCCAAGATAATCTAAAAGCATTTCTTGAAGCCGATGCTTCCCAATTAATTCGGTATTATTCGCCTTCGCCAAAGAAATAGCCTCAGGAGTAAATTCTGAGGTTACAATAACCGTAGTCTTATTACAATCATAAAATTTTTGTGCAGCAACCGCCTGTTGAACTGCGTCATTGCCAACATTCCAATCACGATAACATTTTGCTTGTATTAAAATTCTTTCTCCGCTCTTATTCGCAATTAAATCTCCCCCCTGATCTCCAGTTTTTCCAGTGTGTTCAACCGCATAACCCATTTTTTCAAAAAGGCGATAAAGTAATTTCTCGAATTCTGCTCCCGTCAGACTTGCAAATTTTTGAGGTTCTTTTTTTATACTTTCTCGTGTAAGTTTCTCTTCTTTTTCATTAATATAAAATTTAAGAAGTTCAAAAATATCTTCTTCATCTTTAAAAATACCTTTTTCTCCGAATATCTTTTTAAGATCGTTAATCCTATCCCAAGAAAAATTGTAATCCCTAACCCTAAAACCTTTAACGTTTTTCTTCTCTAAGCCGAAACGATTTATAAAATTTATTAAGTATTCTTCTTGTCCGGCACGCTTCAGATTATCTAGTAATTTATTAAAATACTTTCGATTTTGAGAAGACTTGAACTTATGCCACAAAGTTCTAATCGTTATAAAAACCCCAACAACCACAATTCCATAAACAAGCCAACGCCAGAAATTTTGACGATTAGTGAAATATTCAAATATTAAATAAAATAGATAAAGGATAATCAATCCAGCAAGCGCTCGCCCTAACGAATCATCATCTTCGTAATAATATCGTCTTCGCCGCATATCTAAATTATAGCATAAATCTAAAAAACCATTTTTTTAAATTTTCCCTTTATTTTATCCTCGGAAACAAATTTAGTTTTTCGTCTTTGCTTAACTCTTTATTTTTGATTTTTTCCATATAATCTCTCGCTTGTTTTGTTTTACTCGGCATAAACGGTTCAATCCATTCAAGAATTTTCTCAATGCCGTTAAAAAGATAATTTAAAACAGCGGAGTCGGGATTTAGCCACGGCTTTTTGTCATCAATATATTTATCAAGTTTTTTCATAGAAATAACCGCCCTTCCGACAACTTCCGAGAATCGCATATTTTCCATATCTTCGTTATAATTTTTATCGTCAATTTTTTCTGTTTTGCCGATTTCCATTCCTGAGTTTATTATCACGGTGCAAGTTCTCTCTATTAAATTGCCAAGTCCGTTTGCCAGGTCGGCGTTATATTTTTCTGTCATTCCCTCCCAAGTTAAATCCATGTCGTCGCCAAATGTGTTGAGACTCAAAAGAATCCAGCGGCTTCCGTCCGTACCGAATTTATCAACGAGTTCCTCCGGGCTAATGGTATTGCCCAGACTTTTGCTCATTTTTTGCCCCTTGCTGGTGATAAAACTGTTAATAAAAATTTGTTTGGACGGCGCCAGTCCCACAGACATTAACATTGCCTGCCACATTGCCGCTTGCTGACGGATATTGTCTTTGCCCGCCACCTGAATAGCCGGCCACCAGGAATTAAATTTCTCCATATCATCCGGCCAGCCAATGGCGGAAATGTAATTTATGAGAGCGTCAAACCAAACATACATAACATGGTCTTTGTCATCGGGCACTTCCACGCCCCAGGGCATTTTTGATTTCAGACGCGAAATGCTGAAATCTTCCAGCCCTGCTTCCACAAATTTTTTAACTTCGTTAAAACGGTGCGATGGAACGACAAATTCCCGATTTTCGCCGTAAAGTTTTTGCAATTTTTCCTGGAATTCGGAAAATTTAAAGAAATAATTTTCTTCATCAATGATTTGTATTTCAAGATTGGGATGAAGCGGACATCGGCCGTCTTCCAGTTCCGATTCCGTTTTTTCCAGCTCGCAGCCAACGCAATATTTTATTTTGTAGGGTTTTTTGTAAATATAGCCGTTTTTCGCGCACCGGCGCCAAAATTCCTGGCTGGCCTTGATGTGGTGTTCGTCAGTGGTGCGGATAAAGTTGTCATAACTTAAATTAAAAATTTCTTTGAGATTAAGATATTTTTTTGCCAAGCCGTCGCAAAAAATCTGGGTTTCCAATTTGAGCTCCTGCGCCCGTTGAAAAACTTTTTGTCCGTGCTCATCCGTGCCGGTGTTGAAAAAAACATCTCTGCCCCGGCTTCTCATAAACCGTACCCAGGCGTCGGCCCGGACAATTTCCAAAGCAAAGCCGATGTGCGGTTCGGCATTAACATAAGGCAACGTGGTGGTGATATAAAACTTATTTTTATTCATTTAAAATTAACCGGCAATTCCACATAAAAAGTGCTGCCCTTGCCTTCGCCTTCGCTTTCGGCCCAGATTTTTCCCTGATGAGCTTTTACGATTTCACCGGCTACATAAAGGCCGAGGCCAACGCCCTCCACATAAGCTTTAGAGCCATTTTCCGCTCTGGTGAATTTTTGAAAAATCTTTTCCAGCGCCTCTCTGTCCATTCCAATCCCGGAATCCTGCACTCTTAATTTAATTATCCCCTTTTCTATTTCTCTAGAAAGCGCGGTTTTAATAAAACCTTTATGGGTATATTTCATCGCGTTATCAAAAAGATTATAAATAACCTGCCGGATTTTGTCCGGGTCAGCAATGAGATTGAAATCTTTTCCAGCTTCAATACTTAAGCTCAAATCAAGGTTTTTCTTCTTTTCAACATTTATTATTTTGAATTCCTCCATCAATCCCTTAACTATTTCTTTCAAATCAACTTTCTGGAAATTATATTCCATTTTCCCTCTTTCAATCCGGCTCAAATTAAGAAAGTCGGCGATAAGGGAAACAAGACGATTGCTGGACTGGAAAATTTTCTCCAGAACAGATTTCATTTTCTCCGGCACTTCGCCGTAAGAACCCTCCAAAGTCATAGAAGAATAACCTTTGATAGCGGTCATCGGCGTTAAAAGCTGGTGCGAGGCAATGGAAACAAAATCCGACTTGGCCTTATCTAATTCCTTCAACTTCTCATTGGCAATTTCCAAATCTTCAGCCAACTTCTGCATCTCCTCGCGCGTTTTTACTTCTTGTAGAACAGAGCGTATTAATAATACCCCAAAAATAAATACAAAAATAAACAATATAAGGTTTGTCAAAAATTCTCCACTAGTCTGAGAAAGAAAAAGATTAAACAAGAAAACGAGAATCAGCGCGCCTCCGACTAATTCAGCGGCAATTACTTTTACGTTCATCAAATGGTGTTTTAACACAGCATAAGCTATTGATACGATATAAACTGGAACCAACCAATTTCCAACAGGCGGAATCATAATGTTATACCATAGAAAATAATTTGTAATTCCGACGCTGTAGCCGATTAAAGTTCCGATAAACACATATTTTATCTGTAACTTTTCCGTGCCGGTAGATTTTTTAAGAGACTTGAACATAAGGTACCAGCAATATATTCCAAGAACAACAAACATAAAAACGAACGGACCGTAAGCAATGCCGGCTTTGGGCCAATAAGGAAATATGGGAATTGCCTCCACATTTTTAACAAACAATGGAGTAAAATCCAAAAACAAGAAAATAAAAGAAAGAATGTAAATAAAGATTAAGAGCTTTCTGTTTTCTTTAAGTTTATTCAAAAAGACTAAAACAAAATGAAAATATGTAACGGGTATAAAAATTGCCCCTACCATTAAGGCTTTCGACCAAAAAAGCGCAGTTTCCGCGTTGTCTGAAATTTGCCAAAAGAAATAAGCGATACTCCAAGCGAATACACTGGAACACATAATCAGGAATTTTTTGTTAAGTTCGGCTTTTTTATTTCCGAAATAAACGATAAGACCAAACAGAAGACTTACGATGGCGTTAATTAATCCTGAATAAGCATAAGATGATATCATATTATTTATTTTTCTTTTTACAAACTGCTATGCCGTGTAATTTTAACGGCTCATAAATAATTTCGAAATTTTCCGGCGAAAAACCACCTTCGGTTAAAATTTTGGCAAATTCTTCAGGCGAGCGATAAACCATGGGCCAATCAATAACATAATTTAAAAAAAATCCTTCTAGATTATTCCTGATATTACTTGTTATAAAGATTCCTTCTGGCTGGAGAATATTGTAAATTCTTTGGATTATATTTACCGCTTTTTCCTCGGGTCGGTATTCCAGAAATCCGACCATTTCAATTATATTTGGTTTAAAATTTCCGACGACATTTTCTAAATCACGGGTGCTTTTATTCGCAAAATTTATTTGGTCCAACACATTAAATTTTTTAGCTAGGTTTTTGCTGTATTTTATCGCCGTCGGGTCTAAATCTAAAAGAATGGCTTTTATTAAAATATTTTGTTTTTTAAATTCGGAAATAATTTCTATTAACGCCTGTGCTGAGCCACTTGCAATAGAGAATATTTTTACCTCTTTATTTTTCAATAAAATTTCTTTAATTGCCTTATTTAGTTTTTCTTTTATCAATTTTAGTCTGTTGCGGACGGCTTTTACGTTTACCACATTTTCCATCCAAAATCTTGTGAGAGAATCAACAAGGTTTCCCTTTTTAGGCTGATAGTTGTAAATCGTGTCCAATGCGCGCCAATTGGTGGCATTTTCCTTTATCTCTCTGCAAATCGGACTTATTCCGTCAATCCAAAAATAATTTGTTTTTAATTTTCCACCATTAAACAGCTTTTTCACTGCCACCCAGAAGCTAATTGGATATTCCAAAATTGGCATCAAAAAATATTTCCACCACTTTTGATATTCGTAATGTAAGGCCGGATTTGAATCTATTACCATTAGTTTTATTATTACACAATTTATTTCTAAATCCTAAAATACCTTTTCCAAAAATCGGCGGTCAGCATTGATTTTATTATAGCATAAAAATTCTTAAAAATAACAACTCATCTTTACTTTATTGTTATAAAATGGTATAAACTATAAGGAGGTGTATCATGATAGAAGAAAAGCGTTTCCAAAGAAAAATAGAGAATTTTGTGTGCGAGAATTGCGGCAGCGAGGTTGTTGGCAGTGGTTACACAGACCATTGTCCCAATTGCCTTTTTTCGAAACATGTAGATGTCAACCCTGGAGACAGAAAGGCCGAGTGTGGCGGAACAATGAAGCCGGTCAGTGTTGAATCAAAGGGTGACAGATACATAATTCACTATCTCTGTAGCGGCTGCGGATGTAAACACCAAGTGAGGTCTTCGCCGGATGACAATTTTGAAGAAATAGTGAAATTGGCCGGCAGGCCGATTGAAAAATAGGGGCATGTTTTCAAAAAAGACGTGCCCCGTTTTGTTTTATGAATAAAAAATTAAAACATTATAATATACCACACTTGGTCCATATTGAAATGAGTTATACATGTAATTCTAATTGTAAATTTTGTTATAATCCCAAAAGAGAAAAAAGGGTAAATTATAATATTGTTGATAAAATAGTAAAAAGTGTTTATAAATCTCATATTCCTCATGTTTATCTTATTGGCGGTGAACCCTCTCTTTTAGATACAAAAAAATTAAATGAGTATATAAATCTATTGTCAAAAAACTCATCCGTTACTATAGTAACTAATGGTTTAATTTATAAAAAGGGTCTGTCTAAAAAATTGGCCTGTATTGGTATACCACTTCATGGTGATGAAAAAACTCATGATATAATAACCGGAATAAACGGCGGCTACAAAAGAGTTATTTCTACAATTAAAAAATATGTAAAGGATGGTTTTGATGTAAGATGTATACCTGTTTTAATGTCTGTAAATTACGACAAGATTTATGAAATTATCGGATTGGCAAAAAAAATAGGAATGGAAAGTGTTTTTGTTGACAGGTTTGAGATAGGAGGATTGGGTAGTAATGTCGCAGATAAATTAAAAATTTCACTTCCCCAATTTAAAAAAGCTCTAACTCAAATGATTGCGGCAAGAAAAGATTTTAATATTCCCGTTGGTTTCGGAACAGCCATACCCTTTTGCCTAGATGAGAGATTGATTCTGAATGATATGTGGGCTGATTGCGGTGTTGGAGTAACCTTTGGGGCTATAAATCCCAACGGAGATTTTAGAATTTGCAATCAATCCAGTGTTGTATATGGAAACGTTTTAAGAGAACCAATTGAAAAGATTTGGAACAAGAAAAAATTAAATGATTTTAGAGATTTAAGATGGGTTACTAAACCGTGTAAAAATTGTCCGTTTCTGTACACCTGTACGGGCGGTTGCAAGGTTGATTTAAACTGTTCTCAGAAATATTGTATAGACTATGCAGTAAGAGAAGAAAAGAAAGATTTAATACCGATTAATAAACTGAAAAAATTATCAAAGATATTTAAAAAAGAAAAACCGCTTATTGAACCCCCTAAGGAATATAGAAAATTCAGACTTAATCGTTATACAAAACTTAATCTTTGGCACAAAGAAAAATATCTTATTACTAGATATCAAACTATTTGCTTAGACAAGCTAGCTGTAGAAATAATTAAAAGCATTTTAGGGAAAATTAGAAACGAAAAGGATTTAATAGAAAGGTTTAAAAACAAAGCCGAGAAAAAAGAAATAAGAAATTTTGTTACCAGATTAATAAATGTAGAAGCAATTGATTTATGACTAAAAAAGAAAATTCTAAATACCGAAAGGAAGTATATGAAAACAATTTTGAAATGGAACTTCCGTGTGATTTAATCATAAAAGAATCAGATCATTCGCTTGATAAATATTTTGATAGGGTTGAAGTAAATTTTCTTTCAGAGTGGTTTTTTGATGAGAAAATTCATGAATACACAAATTTAAAAAACAATCCTTTTAAAGTAGATTCGACTATTCCAACTCAATATACTTTCCCCGACAGCAACAGAAAATTGAACTCAACAATTGAAGAATTTCATGTAAGAGAAGGTTTACCAAGGGGAAGTTTTGTTGTATTTATATCGGAAGGTTCTACACCAATGATCACCGCAATAATTTTATTTGCCAAACAGTTGGGGTTCAAAAAAATCTGTAGTATAGCCCCGCTATATTTTACTATTCACAAAGTGTGCGATGTGTTAAATATGGATATTTTACCATGTAATGAAGATCTTACTTATTATAACGGAAGTAAAATTTCTTTGCCAAAAAAGAAAAGTTTCCTCTTTATTACTGATCCAGTCTGGTCAATAGGAAGACATCATGCCAATAGTATATTCCAACAGATTACAGAATGGCAAAATAAAACAAAATCTATAATTTTTGTAGATGCTTCGTTTTCTTATATGGACTGGGGAACCACCACAAAGAAAGAACCCAGTATAGTTTTTGATCCACACTTAACAATGCGTTTAATTTGTCCAACCAAAACCCTCTGTGTTCATGGCTTAAGGTTTTCATATCTTCTTTGCCCTAAAGAATTTTCCAAAGAAGTTGCGAGAATTTCTATTTCAAATACCGGTTCAAGTTGTTATTTTGGACATCTTCAGCGCGAAAGGCTTTTTTCCAAAATGAGCAAAGAAGAACAAAACCCCGTTGGTTTATTTGCCTCAAAACGTTTTGCAATTTTAAAAGAAAAATTCATTGATAATAATATAGAATATATAGAACCGAATTGCGGCTTTTTTATGTATGCAAATTTAGATAAAATTCTTAAAGAAAAAGGCGTTAGAAATAAATATTATTGGCTTACTAATAAGGCCTTAGATATTATGAATCCCAAATATAAAAATTGGGCAAAGATTAATCTTATAATGAGAGAAAAAACTATTAATTCTTTAATCCAAGATTTATCAAAATAAGTGAAAAATAAATTAAGAGAAATTTACAAATTAACAGATAAACTTTTTCCTGGAATTAGTAATTTTTGCAAAAGTTGTGATACTTGTTGTAAAACTTATGGCTGGTTATTGAAAAGAGAGACAAAAAATTTTCTAAATCGCGGTTTTAAAATTGTAAAAATAAACAATAGTATTTATTGTCTTGATTCATTTGAAACAAACGAGAGAGGAAAAAGAATTATTGAAAAAATTCCGAGGTGTATTTTTTATAAAAATAAAAAATGTTCTATATATAAAGACAGACCCCTTGATTGCAGATTTTATCCAATTAAAATTAAACCAAAAGGAAAAAATTTAATTGTCGGCCTAAGTTTGGGATGTAAATACATTTCTTCTCTTTCTGTATCCCAAAGAAATAAAATTTGCAAAAATATAATAAATTTCTTTATAAAAAATCACGAAGATTATATTGTTAAAGAATATCTGAATTTGATTTATAATATTAATTTAATTTCAAAACCGAAACGGTTTAAATTTTTAAGGTTGTTCGAAATTAAAAAACCTGATACAATATAGAAATAAAGGTCGGAATAACAATAACAAAACAAATCAAAATAAAAATATGTCAAAATGCAAAGCAGTTCTTGATTCTAAAAAGGTAAAAATTCTTAGGGTTAAGACGAAAAAAGCAAAATAAATAGGATTATTGAGCGCCCTTTTTATATCTAATTCAATTTTTTAGATACTCTTCCTGTTTCTTTTCTCTTCTTCTGTCTCTAATCTATTTTCGTTTTATTTATTTCTAACCCTCAAAATACCTTTTCCAAAAATCGGCAGTTAGCATTGGATTTATTATAGTATAAAAAATGAAAAGGGGCTCGACGAGTGGATTCGACGAGCCCTACAGTAATCTAAGAAGTTTTCTTGCCCGCTTTTCGGCGGAGGAAACGTATTCCCGGTAATCGGCAATTCTGTTCAGAACCCCGTCCGACAAAACATAAGTAAAGTCGGGGGATGTTCTTTCGAGAAGATACCGATCATGAGAAACAAGAAGCACGGTGCCCTTGTAAGTTTTCAGCATTTCTTCAAGCGCGTCAAGGGCTTCGAGGTCAAGGTGGTTTGTCGGTTCGTCCAAGAGAAGCACGTTGACCGAGAGCGCCGAAAAACAGGCAAAGAGCAATCGAGCTCTTTCACCGGGACTGAGGTTGGCGATTGGGTTAGTTGCCCGTTTTTCGTCCAAGCCGAATTTTGCGAGTTTTGCGTAAGAGTCTCGCTCGCTTAATCCGGCCCTTTCTCTTAGAAACGACAGGGGAGTTTTTTCTCTGGACAGCAGTTCGTGTTCCTGCATCAGATTTCCGGTTCTGACGCCGGAACCAATTTCAACCCTGCCGGCTAAAGGAACAAGCTGTTCCACAATCGTTTTCAGGAGAGTGGTTTTACCGGAACCGTTGAGTCCCATGATATTGACCCTGTTTCCATACCGAAGTTCGAGCGAAATCGGGCCTATCCTGAATCCGTCCGCGTAACCGGCAACAAGTTTGATGAGACGGATATCAAGAACGCCGGAATTTCTCTCTGCCTCAAGCGGTATTTCTAGAGGTTCTCTCTCAATGGGTTTTTCAACTTTTTCCATCTGGTCGATTCGCTTTTCAATCGCTTTGGCCGTGCGGCCGGACTTACTTGCGCGGTCTCGTTTGAAACCCCGCAAGAATTTGTCGCTGTCCGTGCCAACCCACCGGGCGCCGCGACTGGCCTCGATCTTTTTCTCCCTAGCTTGTTTGGTGAGCCGTTTGATTTCTTCCTGTTGGAGACGATACGTTTGTTTTTGTCTCTCAAACTGTTTTCTCTTCGTCTCCAGAAAATCGCTGTAGGCTCCGTTGGTGATGGTGAGCGTTCTTGATTGCCAGTCCAGCTCAAAGATTTTTCTAACCGTCCTATCCAGGAATTTGCGGTCGTGAGAGACAACGAGAACCGCCGCCTCTGATTTTCGGAGAAAATCTTCAAGCCAGATGAGAGCCGGCAGGTCAAGGTTGTTTGTTGGTTCGTCAAGAAGAAGCAAGTCAGCGCCTTTTAGTAGGATGCCGATAAGCGCAACTTTGCTTTTTTCTCCACTGCTGAGGTCGGATAGTTTTTTGTTGGTGTCGGTTTTATTAAAGCCAAAACCAGACAGCAAAATTTCTATCCGATACTCCTCCCAAACATCAATCCCCGAAATTCTTTTTAGATAGGCTGAGATGGTTTCGTCGCCGGCAAGACTGGTGTCTTGCGGAAGATAACCGACACGGGTACCCTTGACGGTTTCGATATTGCCCGAGTCTGGCTCTTCAATCCCGGCGATAATTTGCAAAAGTGTGGTCTTTCCGACGCCGTTTGGTCCAACCAGCGCTGCTTTCTGCCCCCGCTCAAAAGAGAAGGAGATGTCAGAAAGCACAGTCATTGAGCCGTAGCTCTTGTTGATTTTTTTGATTTTTAACATGCTCGTCCTCCTCTCTGTTCTTATTGCTTAATAGTTACAATAACCCGATTTGCAGTTCATAGAATTGGCGGTAAACACCATTAGGAATTTGAATGAGTTCTTCGTGTTTGCCTTGCTCGGCTATTTTGCCGTCTTGAATAACCAAAATTTTATCCGCTTTCCGCACCGTGCTCAAACGATGAGCAATAATAAAAGTTGTCTTTCCTTTCATTAGTTTTTCCAATGATTCCTGAATGAATTTTTCTGATTTGGCGTCAAGGGCCGAAGTCGGCTCATCTAAAATCAATATCCGTGGTTCGCGGAGAATGGCCCGAGCAATAGCCACCCTTTGTTTCTGCCCGACCGAAAGTTTGATTCCCCTTTCCCCCACCACCTGATTATATTTTCTGGGAAACGATTCTATGAATTCATTGGCGTAACTTTTTTCCGCCGCTTCTTTTATTTCTTTATCAGTGGCAGAAAATTTTCCGTAAGCAATATTTTTCTTAATAGTATCATTGAACAAAACGACTTCTTGGGGCACAACCGCGATTTTGCTCCGCAGAAATTTTAAGTTCAAATTTTTAACATTATGGCCGTCAATCAAAACCTTACCTTTTTGAGGAAAATAATAACCGGAAATCAAATCAATGATTGTTGTTTTACCTACGCCTGACTCGCCCACCAAAGCTACCACCTCTCCGGGTTCTACTTTAAAACTAATGCCATCAAGAATGTCCCCATGTTTTCTATGGTATTTAAAAACGACATTATCAAAAATAATTTCCCCTTTGATGCCAGAGAGAACTGGCGCCTTGGCAGGATTGTATATTTCTTTAGGCTGATTCAAAATTTTTTCCGCATCCTGTATCGCTATCAATCCATTCTGGACACTTTGCCATTGGTGCCCTAAAGAAACAAAAGGACTAAAAAGCATAGCGGCGTATCCATTAAACATTATTAATTCCCCGATGGTCATTTTCCCTTTTTGGATAAAATATATAGAAAAAAGGAAAACAGCGAGTTGGGTTAGAGCGATAAGAATTCCCTGATAAAAACTTAACCCCTGCCAAATGACAGCTATTTTATTCCAGATTTTGACAAGTTCAATTCTGAAATTTTTAAGAAGCTTTTTTTGTTCGTATTTTTCGGCGGTGGCCTGTTTTACGGTCTGAATATTGCCGATGGCGTCATAAACGTCACCCCATGATTTTGATTGAATACTAATCATATTTTTTTGAATTTTTGCCAGGGGTTGAACGATTTTTAATAAAATTAGGATGTACAATAAAACCGCCAAAAACAAAATGAGCGTTAATGTTTTATTAATATTGAAAGATATGATTAAGGCGACCAAAATACTTAAAAATTGCGGAGAGAGATTTATAATCACATCGCTTACAATCGTGCTGAGCCAGTTGGCAGCAAAATTTATTTTTTGTATAACCGCCCCCATTTTGCGGTTTTTATGAAAAGAAAGAGGCATTTCTAAAATATGGCTATGCCCCATCACCATGTAATCGGAATAGGTAATATTTCCAATGTTCTCACGTTTAATTTTATTTCTCCAATCCACCAACTCAGCTATAAGTTTAATTAAGAACCAGGAAATAATAAAAAATAGCCAGAGGGGTATTTCTTTTCCTTCTCCGATAAAAATTTTTGCTGGTTTTAAGATGGCGTCAAAAAGACGACCGGCAATATAAGGCACAAAACCGTTTGCCAGGGCGGAGATAACACTTAAAATAGACAAAACAACCAAGTCTTTTTTGTATTTGGCAAGATAACGGAAAATTATTTTAAATCCCTTGAATACTTTTGTCTTTTTGAACATGAATTTTTTTATTATACAATGAATTGGTTATTTAGTATACTAAATCTATGCTCATAGATTTTTACGATTTTGGGAGAATAAAGATAGACGGGAAATTTTATGAAAGAGATGTGGTTATTTTTCCGGACCGGGTTTTTTCTCCCTGGATAAAAAAGACAGGACATTATATTGATGCCGAAGAACTTTCTTTAATTCCCGATTTATTAAAAGACAATCCTGAACTGGTTATTATCGGCACTGGCTATGACGGAGTGATGCGAGTCGCTCCCGATGTTGAAGAATTTTTCAGAACAAATCCCGTTAGAAACGAAGTTTCTAACGGGACAAAAGGAATTGAGGTTATTATTCAGAAAACAATTGACGCCTGGAAAACTTACAATGAGACGAGTAAAAATAAAAAAGTAGTAGCCTTGTTTCACTTAACTTGCTAATAATTCGGCGATTTTTTGCATTACTGTTTCCGTGCCCTGTTCAAGAGTCATATTTTCAAGAGAAATTATTGGCTTTCCTATTTTTACCAGAACTTTTTTTGCGCCAAAAAGATTTTTAAAGGAAAAAATTTTGAAAGTGCCGACTAAGGCGAGGGGCACAATCAATACTTTTGTTTGTTGATGTAAAAAGGCCACTCCCCTTTTCCCTGACTGAAGATTGCCGTCTAAGGTTCTTTTTCCTTCTGGAAAAATCAAAATTTTTTCTTTATTTTTTAAAAGCAGCAAAACTTTCCTCAAACTAGCAAAAAGATCGCCAGGATTCGGGTAGATTTTAACAGAGCCGTTAAACCAGAGATACAAAACGACCGGGAAATTCCACCATTTATAAAGTCGTTCTGTTGCTAAAAATCTTATGGGTAAAAAATTAAGAGGGAACGAAGTGGCAGCCAGAAGGGGGTCAACAAAACTGGCGTGATTGGCAGCAAAAATAACCGCTTTATTTTCCAGTCCTTTTAAGTTTTCCAAGCCCTCTATTTGGGGCTGAAGAAAAATTTTAAGAAAAAAACGAACCGGCCAGTAAGTGATTGTCTGAACTATTTTTGCAAGTTTATCCATCTGAAGTTTTATCTAATTTATAATAACATATTTTAATAAAAATAAGCACCTGGCTGGTTGGATTGAGACAACCGAGATTCCAGGTGCTGTGGAGAGTCTTCATGGGAGTTTTCTCCCTAGAAGATAATGCCGAACCTGCCGCCCGGCATAATAGTCTTGAGTGGGTAAAGATACCCCACTCTGATTTCCGCCCAGATGTGGCCCTTTGTGAAGGCCACACCGCCACCGCCGCCGTAGGCGGATTGTGATGCATGGTCAACGATCATCGCGGGCAACTGGTATTTAAACGAACCGTGCAGTTCGTACGAGGTCGAAACCTCGCTTTTCAACTGCCCGAACGTTCCGAAGCCAAACGCGCGGAAATGCCGCGTGCCTCCGCCGACATACAGGTTGCCGGCGAGAAAACGTGATTTCCCTCCGGTTTTGACGGTGATAAACCCTGTTCCGTTCACCGGAGGAATTTGGGCCTGCTCGTCCGGCCTAGTGAGGTCCAGTTGGGAATACTCCACGCCTCCGGAAATCGGAAAACGTGGAAACAGCCGTACCTCCACGCTGGGAGTGATGCCCTCAGCGGAAACGTTGACCATTGGCGCTGTTACGCCCGCCGCCTTGCCGCTTCCGGCAAAACCAGCACCGCCGCCGAGTACGGCGAGATGCTGACCCTGGCCAAAGGCGACCAAGGGGACGGCAATCATTAAAAAGAACAAACTTTTCATCTAACCACCTCCTTTTTTAATCATAGGACGAATTTTAAGAGTTTGTCAAGGCGTGAAAGGCAGATAAAAATATGTGTGGATAACTTTAGTTGATGCGTCTATTTTCCATTGTGTTATAATAAAATTAATATATGCCGCCAGAAGAAATTAAAACAGAAAAGAAACCATTTTTGGTAATTCTGACTGTTGGTTGTATTGCAATCGCAATTATCTCTTTTTATGTTGGTTCATATGTACGGCAAAGCCAAGGCGGTTTTACAAGAGGAACAGTTATAGAGACATATAAAGTTCTTCCTCCGGGATTTCCAGCTGGTCTTATACCCGAAGGAGAATCAGTAAAGAGCGCCAGCGTTATAAATTATCCCAGCGGCCGCAAAGATATTTCTGTTTCCTATGTTTCCCTTTTTCAACCAATGGCTACAGTTATTGAAAAATATGGACAGGAATTAAAAAAAGACGGCTGGAACATTCAAACCCAGCAGCAATCTTCTTCATCGGGCGCGATTTTTGCAGTAAAAGACAAGGAGCAAATGAGCATTACTTTTATTCCTAACGCTAATGCTATAGAGATTAGCTTTTTGTATATCACAAAACAATGAAAAAAATTTTTGTAATAATACTTTTTATCGTGATTGCCGCGGGTTTCGGAATTTTAGGATATAAATTTGCCGGGTCATCAGAGCCAACCATTATCGAAAATACTGAAAAAGTTGCTGAGAAACCAAAAGCAGAACTGCCCGAGGATTTCCCGGCAGAATTTTTGGTGGACAAAGACGCCAAATTAATCACCGCAGAAACAGTAGAAAACCATGTCACCGCCATTTTAATGAGCAAATTGTCGCCCGAAGAATTGCAAAGCAAGTTTATTTCTTCCGTAAAATCCAAGGGCTGGAAAATAGTGACTCAAAACAAAGATAAATCTTTGGCCCAAGTACTCGCAACTTATCAGAAAGAAAATTTTTCCAGCAGAACAGTAGAATTCCGGGCTTTTAAATTACCCGATGCCAATACGGAAACGGAAATAGATATTAGTTACCTAAAATAAAAAATCATGATTCAAAAAAAATACTTGCAGGCGTTCATATTTTTATCAGTAACCGCTCTTTTGTTTTCTTTTGGGTTAAAAACACTATCGGCCGGCCAGATATTTTGTCCGGCTCCGGACTCATCCAAACTCTGCGGAATGACCCAGGCTTACAACATGAGTGGTTCCTGTGCTCTCAGCGGTCCGGATCTTTGGGGAGGAAATAGAATTTTGGGCGGTCAAAAGTGTTCTATTGGCGGTACTGATGATGCCGGTTATTATATGATTGGCACCGCCGAACCCACCGGTTCAACCCCCACATATCCATATGGTGCCGGAACAGCTCCGGGTTGGACATACAGCAAATCAGGCAATCTCTTTACAAGCGGCAGTATTCCTTCAGGCGAGTGGTACAACGATAGTTATTATCTTTACCGGTATTTCGGCAGTTCTGTATCTATTTCTCAGCCCCAAGCCGACGACGAATCAATGTTACAAATCGGTTCCAATTACAGTTATTGGACCGGTTGCAACCACAATGGCTTCAGGAGTGTATTCGATCCCAGTTGTCCTGCCGCCACATTTATGGGTAATACCTCTATTAATGCGTCGCCTGGCAACGCGCTGATTTTTAGTGTGCAAAATGATCTCCGTCCCAATAATGGTTCTGGGACATGGGGAAGCGGAAATGTTTCTGTAGTGCTTAATCAGGTTACTATGTGTTATACCTCTGCCTATAAGACTGCCGTAGGGGGTTATGTTGATACGCAAACTTTTCATCCAACTGCGGATGGCGTTTGTACCCCTGAAACTCCCACTTGCGACATTACCTCGCTTACGGCGAGCAGTATTAATCCTCCCTACAACACTTCCGTAATTTTATATTTTACAACCTCTGGTTCTTCGCCTAATTGGGTTATAACTCCGGGTGGAGCGACTGGTTCAGGAAGTGGCTCCTGGACAACGCCGCCTCTTACAACTGCAACAACTTATACCGTAGCCTGTTCTGCAAATCCATCAAAATATAAAAATATTACAATAACTCCGATTTCTCCTCCCGTAGCATCCATTACTGCCAGCCCAAATCCTGTTACTGCTGGCCAGCCAGTAACTCTTAACTGGGGTTGTTCCGGCACAATCACAGACTGGAACGTTAAAGCCGGCGCAACTGTTATTTACAGTGGCGGGTCCACAGTCAGTCCTTCAAGCGGCACCCAATACCCTCTTTCACCCACAACCTATACGATGACCTGCAACGGCCCAGGCGGTACTAATTCTGCTAGCGTCACAGTCAATATCAGCATTCCTTCTCAACCTTCTGGTACCATTAGCAGCACAGCATCTTGCACAGCGCCGTGCAATGTTGCGGTTTCCTGGACTTCCCAGTATGTTGCTAATCCTCCTAATCTAGTCAAAATTTATAAAAACGGAGCTTTTCTTTGGAATCAGACTGCTAACACCCCAGGCTCAGAAACTGACTGGAGCGTACCAACAGGCAGTTATCCATACTGCCTTAAAGCTGTTAACGCGGATTATTCTGAAACCCAATTATTACCTTGTTCAAACACTACTGTTACTTCTGTTGGTTGCACTTATTCCATTTCACCCACCAGCGCTTCTTACGGATCTTCTGGAGGTTCGGGCAGTTTTTCTGTAATTACTACTGCTGGCTGTGCCTGGACAGCTTCCCCTGCTTATTCTTGGATAACTATAACCAGTGGCTCGCCAGGCTCTGGCTCAGGCACTGTTTATTATTCGGTGGCGTCAAATGCCGGAGCAGCTAGAACCGGCACTATCACTGCCGGTGGCCAAACTTTTACAATAAGTCAAAGCGGGACGACCGGAGGCGCTCCGACTTGCAACCTTACTGCTTCTCCGAGTTCAGGAACAGCGCCGCTTTATGGCACGCTCTCTTGGTCAACCCTTAATAACCCAACTCTTTGTAGTGCCTCTGGCGGTCCCTGGTCTGGTTCAAAGAGTGTAAGCGGAAGTTCAGAAGCATATGGCCCACTTAGCGTGAGCACCGTCTTTAGTTTGACCTGTTCTAATGCTTTCGGCTCTAATTCTTGTTCGGCACCAGTTACTGTTGGTTCAGCCGCTAAATACAGATGTTTTGGTGCAACTTGCATCCGCGATGATGTGAGCGGAATTTATAGCGATCCCTATTGTAGTTACTCATGTGTTGTAACTCCAAAATACAAGTGTAATGGCACTTCTTGTATAAGAGATGATATCACGGGAATTTTTACAGATTCTAATTGTCTTGGTAGTTGTATTTATCCAATTTCTGTACAGTTGTACGGGTCAAGAAATACGACTTACTCTTCCTTAGAGACTAGCTTTCCTAACGAGACAGTGCCAACAACAATTTATCCCTCCTGGTTGATGAATTCTATATCTCCGGGTTCTAATTATGAATTTCGTGTTTATTGTAATGAGCCAAACACAACCACTGACCCGAGCCAAATCACTTCACCAGTATTGACTTCTGGCATGGCTTACGGCCAATACAGCGGTTGGATTTATAAGCCATATGTGGCTTGTACCTATTCTACTCCAGGCAATTATTTTATGAAAATAATTACGGGAATTCCTAATATGAGCGGTACGAGATACCAAAGTCAGGTTCCTATTTTCGCTCCCATTCCCCAATCCCATATCACTCTTTCCTCCACTTCTTTCACTTTTAACGGCGTTTCCGGCGGAGCCACTCCAGCTGGTCAAACTTTGACCATTGGTAATACCGGCTCTACCACCTTAAATTGGACTGGCTCTGTTGATAAGACCTGGTGCCATCTTAGTTCTGGTTCGGGCAGTGTTATTGTTGGAGGAACCCAGCCTGTTACGGTTTCCGTAGATTCTCCTTCTAGTGTGGGTGTGGGAACTTTCAACTGCACTGTCACTGTCTCTGATTCCGGTGCTAATAATTCTCCCCAGACCGCCAGTGTGACATATAATGTTACTCCTGCTCCTGTCTATTCCTATACCATCTCTTCCACCTCTCTTTCTTTTTCTGCTACTCAGAACGGTTCTTTGCCAGCAAGCCAAAACATCACGGTCACCAATACTGGCAACCAGTCATTGACCATTACTGTTTCCGAAGCCATTACCTGGGCTGGCATCAGTAAAACCTCAATAACTCTT
>Ga0315280_10000337_pt1 | contig 87105 bp, 73 predicted proteins | sample YL17G06_40_MG_FD_203697 | JGI IMG/M metagenome (GOLD analysis project Ga0315280, IMG submission 203697) | Sediment microbial communities from Yellowstone Lake, YNP, Wyoming, USA - YL17G06_40 | ecosystem: Environmental > Aquatic > Freshwater > Lake > Sediment | place: USA: Wyoming | collected...
GCTTTTCCAGGTTCGCAGAACCCCAAATCTTCAAGCGAAATCATTTCCATAACTGTAGACTGATCGTAAAGCTCAACAATTTGCGTATCCCATAGACTTATTCCAGCCATTTTTAGGGCGTTTTTTATTGCTATTTTGGCTACAAGAAAGTGTACCATGTCCTGTCTTGCTGGAAAGGTCAGATAATCTGTTGCAGAGGAAGAGCCAAGAATGTAAACTGGCTTATCTGTAAACTTTTTGGCAACGTCTTCGCTGGTGAGGATAAGAGTTGCTGAGCCATCGGAAATTGGTGCATAATCATAAAGCCCCAAAAGTTTCCGAGCTTCTTTCCGAGCGTTTAAAACTTGCTCAACTGTTATTTTTCTCTGAAACTGTGCATACTCATTTCTTGTTGCGTGCAAATGGTTTTTAACAGAAACTTGTGCTAGTGCAATGTTTAGTTTTTCCATGTCATTGTCTTTGATGCCATACTTTTTAATGTAAGCTCGAAGCATGAGTTCATGGTTTGCCTCTGGCGTGCATCCCGCATAATAGCTCCATGGGTCTTCTAGAAGCATTAAATCGTCACGGATTTTGTCCCATCGGTCTGTCATTTTTTCTATTCCGCCAACCAGAACCATGTTGTATTTTTCGGCTTGGATGGCGTTGCAGGCGTTTGATAGGGCTGAGCTGAAGGAGCGTGTTACTTCCATTGGGACGTGGAGTTCTGTGAGTTCTGAGAGGAATCCTTCTTCAAGTCCAAGTTTGTTTGTAATTGGGAGAAAATAGTCTGAAAGGTAGCATGCTTCTAGGTCTTTGCGTTCTACGTTTGCGTCTTTTGAAGCTTTGAGCCAGGATTCTTCGATTAGTTTTTCTGGTTCTTTCTCGTAATGTTCTCCGAATTTTGTTCTTCCAACCGCGATTATGGCTGGACGATTCTGCATCATGCTACACCTTTTTCGTCAATTAGCAAATATCCCTTTCACAATAACTTTTAAGTGTTTGCCAATTTACCGTTTCCATAAAGTTCATAATTCATGCTAATAAACATATATGGGATGGGTGAGGCAAAGAACATGCGTGGAGAAGAGAACTACCGTTTAGTTATAACTGTTAAGGAGATACATGGAAACTGTCCAGTCTTCAAAGTTGGAGACAAAATAGTAATAGATTCGCCAAAAATAGTTGTTAGCGAAACTGACAACATTTGCATTCACGCCTTGGGCTGCATGCTTTCTATGATTGTTCCATTAAGCGATGGAATAAGCTTCAAAAAGTTAGGCTTAGCAAAAGAAGAAGACGAAAAAGGCTACGTTCAATGCTTAGACCCTGGAAAACCCTACACTGATGGCGGAACAGTGCTTTTCGAAATAAAACGGGAAAAAATCTAACCGTCTAATTCACAAAATTTTTATTTATGTCTCCTCGAATAGGCTAAGCATTAAGTGATTTAAATGATGTTAGCAAATCCAATGCGGCTTATGTTGCTTGCAAGCCTAGAACTGATTTCTAGTGAAGATAAACCATGGTGGAATCTTATTCGCGAAGATTTTCGCTTGATTTTCTCTTTAACGCTTTTCTTTGTCAACCTTTTAGTTCTAACCATTGTTCTTTATCTCGCAGGATTAGTTGTTGTTGGAAAAAAACGCGCTCTCTTATCAGATGCTTTCATGATTTCCCTTGTAGGAACTGTTTTGTCAACTGTTTTCTTCATGTTCATTCCATACCGTTTAGTGGCCTTGTTGCTTGGCATTATCACTTGGCTGCTTCTGATCAAGCGTCTTTATGAAACAGGATGGATCGGAGCAATTGGGGTGAGCATATTAGCAGTAATTATTTTCTTGGCAGTTACACTTCTCCTAGCCCGGGCCTTCGGCATTTTGTCTATAGTAATCGAAAGGTTTTTTCCCCTTATGATTTCAATTTTTTAGAGGTTTTATTGATTGTTTGATGAAAGAACTCGTACTGTGGTGCTAGGCTTAGCTTTTCTGACCTCTTTAGCGATTTCCTTTGTTGTGAACACTTTCTTTCTTCAAGGTCTAACAGATATTCTTCAAAATCAAGAGGTTCTTCAAAATCAACTATTAGCCATTATCATGCTTTTCGTGCATAACGTTCTAGTAGTCTCTCTCATTATATTGGGCATGACTTTCTACGTTAATCTAGTGATTCTAAACTTCTTCAAGAGGGAGAAGTACGCGCACATCGTGCTCGAGCATCCGCGAACATTCGCCCTAGTTTTTGCGGTTGTTGTTATTTTCCTAAGCATTCTTCGTGGAAGCAGCTTGTTTGGTGGGCTGAACATTGAAAAATTGCCTCTCATTCTGTTGATAAGTGCGCCCATGGGGATAGTTGAAGGCTACGGCATATACTTAACAATTAAGAAGACATTAGGCAGAAGTATGTCAACGAAAGATTTGGTCTACATTTATGGAATCTTCCTTATTGCAGCCATAATCGAAGTGGGCTTCATAAACCTCCTAATATTGGTATCCAAATAACAGAATCCTAAAAACGTTTTATTCCACATGGTCACTATTAGTAAATTATAATTAAATTTGGAGGGCTTTACAAATGAGAATGTTCCATTACGCTTCAGATGAAGAAATAAAACGTGGCGAAACCACAGACATCTATTTCGTGAGAACAAAACAGGTCATTGAAGCAAAGGGCTTAGAGGAAACACCTGTCATTGCAGATGTCACGCCTGGAAAACTTCCTCATGATTGGCCTTGGGGAATTTTATGTGGAATCGAGGAGGTAGCCCACTTGTTTGAAGGTATAAAAGTGGACATTTATGCCATGCCTGAAGGAAGCGTTTGCTATCATGAAGATTGCCGGAGTGTGCGAGAACCAGTAATGCGGGTGGAAGGGCCATACGGCGAATTCTGCCTATATGAAACGCCTTTACTTGGTCTGATCTGTCAAGCGTCTGGCGTGGCAACTCGTGCCGCAAGGATGAGGAAAACGGTTGGAGAGAAAACTTTGACATCGTTTGGGATTCGCCGAATGCATCCCGCTTTATCGCCGATGATTGACCGTGCATCATACATAGGTGGCTTCGACGGAGTGTCAAGCCTAAGTGGAGCAAAACTTTTGGGTATAGAGCCTTCTGGAACGATGCCTCATGCTTTGATAATTGTTTTTGGAGATCAGGTTAAGGCTTGGAGAGCGTTTGACGAGGTTATGTCGCCTGAGATTCCAAGAGTTGCTTTGGTGGATACTTATTCTGATGAAAAGATGGAAGCCATCATGGCTGCTGAAGCTCTCAAAAAAAGATTAAGCGCTGTTCGCCTTGATACTCCAGCATCTAGAAAAGGAGATTTTGCTGAGCTTATTCGCGAAGTAAGGTGGGAGCTTGACATTAGAGGCTTTAGCCATGTGAAAATATTTGTTTCGGGAGGCTTAAACGAAGAGAACATGAAAGTGTTAGGCGATGCTGGAGCAGAAGGTTTCGGTGTGGGCACGGCATTGAGTAATGCGCCAACAGTAGATTTTGCCATGGACATTGTTGAAATTGATGGTAAGCTATGTGCGAAGCGGGGGAAGATGGGTGGCAGAAAACAGGTTTGGCGTTGCAGAAAATGTTTAGCAGATTTAGTTTTGCCCTTTGATAAGCCTCAACCTAAATGTCCACTTTGCAAAGGCGGAATGGAGCCAATGCTAAAACCATTGGTAAAGAACGGAAAAATAGTGGCTAAACTGCCTAAACCTAACCAAATTCGTCAGTATGTGCTTAGGCAACTTGGGAAGCTTTCGCTTGAGGAAAAACTCTGACGTTGACTTAGGTGTTCTAAACAATAGATTTAAAAACCGAGTCAAAACATCAAAACATGATGCCTAATGCCAATGTTCTACGCCGTTAAACATGTTTTCCGTTCATGGAAGCTTTTCTTGGCACTGTTGATAGGCATAACTTTGGCATCTGCCTTCTTCGCTGGCATCGACATTAAAGCAAATGCAACTGCTAAACAAGCCTTAGACCAGCAACTTAAGAACGTTTACGTGGACATGCAAGCAAATATACCAAGCGAAAATTCAACACAGATGCAAGCGATACGCGATAAAGTCTTGAATGTCACAGGAATCGTAGACGCTGAAATCATTTCTAGAGCTTATACTGTGTCCATGAAAATTCTTGGTAAAAATAATTCAGCTGATTATATTAACATAGTTGCCATTGCCAATAATTCGCAGGTTTATGCTGGGTGGTTAAATAGGCCACTAAACGGAATAGGTGAAAACGAGACTTACGTCCCAGAAAACACGCCATTAGCAAATGAGGTAAAGATTAATGATGTTATTCAAGTGAACTTTTCACAATACGTGTCTTACGATGAGTATATCAACGTACTCTTAAATTTAACTGTGAAAGGTTTTGCCCAACTTGATGATAGGGCATCTGCAATAGCCTCTGGTAGCCAGTATTGGTATACACCTGTTCTTGGAAATATTGACTATACAGGAATGAATTTTGCCCTGCTCATAAGTTACGAGAAAACCATGCAGAAAGTCTTAGTATCAATGCAGAATCTGCATTCTTCATATTGGTCAGTAGACACTAGCCTTCTGATTTATTTGAATCGTGATGTTTTGATAAATCCATGGGACATAGGAACGTCCATTAACAATATTGCGGTAATAGAAAACAGTGTTGAGAACAAAATGGCCAACTTAGGCCTACATGTTAGTATTCAAAACAACTTAGGAGGACCTCTGAGCACTTTCCAATATATATCTATTGGCATTAGATTCACGTTTACCATCGTTTCTCTTCCCATATTCTTTATGGCTTGGTACATGGGAACAACCGTTTCGGACGTGTCGTTCAACCTTCGAAGACGTGAAATTGGTTTGCTTTTAACAAAAGGCTTCTCGAGGGGTCAGATTCAACGGACTTTCTTGACTGAAACTTTGCTAATAGGAGGGATTGGTGGAATACTTGGAGTGTTTCTGGCTCTTATTCTGACCCCATTGTTTAGTCAATTCAGCGCAAATGCCCTATTCAATCCAAACCTGATTAGTCCCTACACCATGATTTCCACAGTAATCTTCGGAATTATTATGGCTCTTCTCTCGACTTTTAGCTCAGCCAAGAAGGCTTCACAACTTCCCACAGTAGACGCGCTCAGAGAATACTTGCCCATGGAAGCTGAAAAACCATATAAAAAGAGATGGCCCTGGGTAGCGCTAATTCTCGGAACTTATAAGATAGCAGTTTTCCTCTTGGGCATAAACATGACTGTAGCATTAACTAGAATAATGTTCAGTGGTGGAAACTTCATTCTCATACTGCTAATTAGAATCTTCATGTTCATAGATAGGATACTTGACTACATAGGACCATTGCTGTTCTTTTGGGGATTCACAAAATTATTCATTCAAATGTCACTGGAATTTCAACAGCTCACGACTAGGGCAGTAAAGTTTCTTGGCGATTTAGGCGCTTTAGCAACTAAAAACGTTAGAAGAAATCCAGCGCGCTCCGCTGCAATCGCATTCCTAATTGCTTTGATTGTTGGATACAGCGTTCAAGTTAACGGACAGTTGGCTAGCGAGCAGGATTACGCTATAAGACAAATCTATTATCAGGTTGGCGCAGACGTCGCTGTTAACGTCGCATATCCAAATGAATCTCAACACGTACTAACCGCCATAATGGCGAATGTTTCTGAGTATGTTCAAAATGCTACGATAGAATATTCATTTTCAACATGGTCCACTACAGGCATCAGCATGATGTTAAAGGCTGTGAAACCAAACTCTTGGCTAAAGGCAGCCTATTACGAAAGTGAATGGTTCAGCGGAAACGACGTTACAACCGCATTCAGCAACTTGGCTTCAAGTAACAGCACAATCATTTTGGAACGTAGCGTTGCCGAATCATATAACCTCAAAATCGGAGAAAACATATCTTTAAACTTCGGTTCAATTACGAAAAAACTCATGCTTGTAGGATTTTTTGGTCCATCATCAACCGAATCACAATCACCCATCATGCAACAATATATTTCGTACAGGTACTGGTCGTTTGTTTCCGAAGAACTCTACAGAGAAGTCAGCACATATGTTAGCGCTTCTGCAAAAATACTGCTAAAACTAGGTGGAGGAGCCGACGGAAAACTCGTTTCTGAAAACATTCGCAATATTAAAAACTTGGATATTTATTCTGTAGAGTCCTTCGCTGAGGAATGGGAAAAAGCTCAAACAAACGTTATACAAATGGGCACGTTGGATGTTCAGAGATTAGGCATTGTTTTCGCGGTTTTGGCTGCTTCTGTTGGAACAGCCCTTATAAGCATTGTCAGCATGAGGGAAAGAAGCCGAGAAGCCACCATTATGAGTGTTAAAGGCTTATCATATAAGCAGCTGGTCACAATGTTCTTAACTGAGAATCTTGCCCTCGTAATATTCTCTGTGATTCTGGGTGTCTTCGTCGGATTTGTTATCGTGTATGGAAACATATCCTCATATAACGCTACGATTTCGGAAATAGTCAAAAGACGCCTCGTGTTTCCGCTAGAGTCGACGCTCATGCTGACCTCTTGTTTAACACTTATTTTTGCCGCAACAATTTTGCCAATCTTAATCATGTCAAGAAGATATATAACTAAACTCGAAAGGATGGTCCGATTAAGATGAAAGGCTTAGACATAAAAATTAGAGACTTAGTGAAAGTCTACCGATTAGGCAAGGTTGAAGTGCAAGCCTTAAGGGGATTAAACATGGATGTCAAAGCAGGCGAATTAATATCCATTATTGGTCCAAGTGGAAGCGGAAAAACAACGTTGCTTAACATTGTTGGTGGGTTAGACCAAGCAACAGCAGGCACAGTCCAAGTTGGAGACATGGGAGTAGCAGCTCTATCAACAACACAACTCGTTGACTACCGCAGAAGAACCGTTGGGCACATATTCCAAACATTAAACCTAATCCCAACATTGACAGCGGTGGAAAACATTGAGCTTCCCATGATTGCCTTTGGAGTTTCAAGAAAAAAGAGAGCCGAACGCACTCAGGAACTTCTAGAAATTGTTGGCTTAACAGACCGTGCCAACCACAAGCCTGAAGAACTAAGCGGTGGAGAGCAACAACGTGTAGCCATTGCAGCCGCCTTAGCAAACGACGCCCCAATTCTGTTAGCAGACGAGCCCACTGGCGAGTTAGACACGGTTAACGCAAAAATGATTGTTGATTACTTGGTCAAAGTAAACAGAGAACTCGGTAAAACAATAATTATGGTGACCCATGACCCAAGCGTTGCAAGAGCTGCTGACAGAATACTTCGCATCGAAGATGGCGTAATAAAAATGGCGTTAACTCCGTCTGAAGTTATAGTTGAAGAAAAAGCCGTGTCCTACATCGACCAATTAAGGGCTAGAATAGCAGAGATGGATGCTCAACTGCAGCAGCTTGATGAAGATTTTAAGAAGGGCACGATAAGTGGAGACGAATACGTGCAAAGAAGACAAAATCTCAAACAGATGAAGGACAGCCTAAGAGAAGAACTGCACAGAATGGGTGTAGTAACATAATCTAACTTACCATCTTCTCTTCAGCGATTCTTATTCCTCGCTTTTCCAACTCGTCCAAAAACAATCGAAAAAGCACGTTGTTCTTTCCTATTTTTTCCGTGGGAACAACACCTTTCTCCTTTAATGCTTTCTTGAGCAACAACTGTGCAATGATTGACGCTGAATAGGCTGTGGTTCTCGCCATGGCCGTTATTCCCCGTTTTTCATCGTAATAATCTAATAAGTGGTAAACGTAGCGCATCTGCCTACCGTTCTTAACGCCTGAAACCTCAACTTTTAATGCTACAACATCCTTAACCTCAGGTTTTCGAAGCTTTTGCTCCAAAAGTTTGACGGTGAGCTTTCTCGGTGACACACTTACACCGTCAACGTCAATTTGTTGCTCTTCAAAGGAACCAAGGGCTCTGAGCAGTTTTATCTTTTCAGCGTGCCCAGGATATCTGAGCGTTTTCTCCCACATATCACGTGCATCCGTTATCGTTTGCGGTAAAGTTCTAAGTCCATCAGTGTAGAAGGCTTCAAGCTTACCAAATTCTGGAAACTCCACTTCTTCCAATCCGCTTAAGGCTTCTACTTCAATTATTTTGCCTTCCTTAACTATCCTTGCTTCTCTCATATACTCGTCAATGAGGTTTTCCGGAGACCAAGTAATAACGTAGTCCAAAGGCGGTATGGGCTTTTCTGGAAGACCACCCACCATTATATGTACAGTCTGGACCTTGTCAAGCTCTGCTGCGGCGTGTCCAACAAGAATGTTGCTGATGCCAGGTGCCAATCCACAGTCCGGAACAACGGTTACACCAGCCTTTACAGCATTTTCAGTTAATGTTAAGGGATTTTCAGACATGTAGGAAACGTCTATCAAGTCTTTTCCAGCATCAATGCATGCTTTAGTTAGGCGGTAGCCAAGTTTTCCGGGCAAGAACCCCATGACTAAGTTGAAATCTTTCAGTGCATTAGCGAGTTTACTAGGGTTTGTTGCGTCTAGCTGAATCCATGAAACATTGCTTCCGCCAATTCTTTCAGCTACTTGTTTAGCTCTTGTGTCGCTTTTGTCTGCGACAACAACTTGGATGGAACTCGAGCTTTTAGCGAGGTCTTCTGCTGCGACTGAACCTATGTTTCCACAGCCCAAGATGAGTACTTTCATAAAGTGTAATGAGTAACTATTTTCATTAAAGCTTTCCTAAAGGCTGAGGATGAAAGAGTCGTTTATTTAGTTTAATTATAGAGTGTTGATTTGAAAATCTTATATAGCACGATGGCAATGTTATGTTGAGCATCATGGCTGACATTTGTCCAACATGCGGGCTTCCCAAAGATTTGTGCGTTTGCAGCGAAATAGACAGGGAGCAGCAAAGAATTCGCATAAGACTTGAAACACGCAAGTTTGGCAGACCAACAACCATAGTGGACGGTATAAATGACAAGAACACGAACTTGGCAAGTACGGCTCAGAAGCTGAAAGGTGTCTGTGCATGTGGAGGAACGGCAAAGAACGGTCAAATTTTGCTTCAGGGAGACCATCGTGAAAAGGTGCGGGAATACCTAATAAAGCTTGGTTATCCTGAAGAAAATATTGAGCTTCAGTAGCTGCTCATGCGTAAAGGTGCAAGCCCATAATGAAACTACTGGAAAACATGCGTGAGGTATTTAAAACCCTAAAACGTCGGAAACCATCAAAAATTTACTGTCCACGATGTGGAAGCCCAAAAATCCACTTGTCAAGCAGTCTTGATTATTGGTTAACTCCTAAAAAATACGTGTGCGAAAACTGCGGATACGTCGGTCTAATAGTTATGGAGCTTGAAAAAGAAGAAAATTCACAAGGTAATGCTGCTTAGTCTGGAATCTCTAGATTCAGCTGTTTCTTCAAAGTCTTATAGCGGTTCCGTACAGTGACTTCCGTGACTCCAGCAGCTTCAGCAATGTCTTTCTGAGTCTTCTTCTCATTATTCTGCAAACAGGCAATGTATAACGATGCAGCAGCTAAACCCATAGGATCTTTGCCAGCAGCAGCCCGCTTCTCCCTAGCCTTCCTCAAAATTGCTATGGCAATTCCCTGTGTTTTGCCTGATATTCCCGTTCTTTCGGCGATTTTTGAAATATATGTTAAAGGGTCAGCGATCGGCATCTGCACATCCAATTCCCGAAGCAAAAGCCTATAACAACGGGCAACATCCTTCTTATCAACCAAACTTGCCTCTGCAATTTCCCGCAAGGTTCTGGGAGTTCCACTTCCACGACAAGCCGCATAAAGTGCAGCAGCCGCAATAGCTGCAATAGACCTTCCACGAACTAATCCTTTGTCCAAAGCTTTGCGGTAAGTAACTGCCGCCTTCTCTTTAATGGGCGGCGGAATGTAGACCTTATCAGAAAGGCGATCAAGCTCAGCCATTGCTTGAGCAAGATTTCTGTCAATTGAAGAGTGCACCCTAGACCGTATCTGCCATTTTCTTAGACGCCACATCTGCAAACGCGTTGATAACGGAAGCTTTCTTCCGAAGGCATCGCGATCAACTTGGCTTATGGCTGTTGACAAGCCCTTGTCATGGACGGAATATGATGTTGGCACTCCAACGCGGCTTCTTGATGCTTTCTCTTCTTGGGTAAACGCACGCCATTCAGGTCCCTTATCCATCATTTGCTCGTATAGAACAAGGCCGCAGTCGCCGCAAACAGTCTCCCCAGTATCATAATCATGAATAAGGTTTGCACTACCACATTCTGGACATTTGTCGATTAAACGTTGACGAGCGCCGCTTTCCTTTTTACTCACCCTTTTCACCCGATATATGATATAGAACCGTCACCTTCCACATTCCTCATCATGAAGTCGGAAAGAAAAGATCACATTCGGCCCCGGTAAGGCTATGTAGATGAAATGTTTAAATATATAAAGCTTACGGTTTAATCAAGAATATCTCATTCACAAATTTTGAATACTTATACACACTACTGATTTCTTAAGAAGGAGTGGTCTATTTGGCGGGGCTTCCAGAAAAGGTTCGAAGAGCGCTAGAAAAAGTAGTCGCTGAAATGAGAGTAGAAGAAAACGTTTATGGCATAGGATTATTTGGAAGCTGGAGCCGAAGTGATGCCACAACATCAAGCGACATTGATTTATTAATTCTAGACAAAGGCAGTTTCAGTTACGAGTATGTGGAAAGAATCGGAGTAAGCAGTTTGCTCATAGATTTGGATCACGTTCCAAAACGCTGGATCCATGGGCCGATCCCGCCGGAATTAGACCAGAAACTGTATGAGATGCAGATCCTTTATGATAGGGACTGGTCATTGAATGACACGAAGGTTTTGATGGCTAAATCCTATTGTTCGCCTGAAAGAGTTGACATCAGAACTGAAACCCACGTCATAGATTCAGACATCTACTTGAGCCGTGCAACATCAGCCTTCTCAAGAGAAGACTTTCGGAGCGCATATCTTTTCGCTACGGTAGCTCTGGAAAATATCTTGAAGGTTTTGGTTGAGATAGCGTTGGAGCCTTTTTCAAACAGTCGATTTGTGGAGAGACTTGAAGTCTCGGCGGCTAAATTGGGAATGCAAGAACTATTTAATGAATACTTAGAGATAGCTGAGCTGGATGAAGCTGATGATGCAAGCGCTAAAGGCAAACTAAAGCTTTTCAAAATAGTTTGGGACGAAATGAAAGCCACACTTAGACAAAATGTTCAAGCTCTTGAGTCTTCTCATTTTAAAGTCAAAACCAAGTTGAATTATTATTTGGATCCAGCTTTTTTGCAGGGCGTGGTGATGCGCACGAATTTTATAATTGACTCTGGAAAAGTGGTTGAAGCGTCTCATTACCTGAACGGCACATTTCTTGACATTGTTGAAAATTATGTTTGGTTAAAATCCTCAATTGACAAGGTGAAAATAGATTATACAACTTTGATGCGTTCTTTGGAAAGCGTAGAAGAGAAAAACCCGAAGAACTATAATTACATAGTAAAGCTTCTAAACTTAAGCAATGTAACCAAGCTCGATGCCGCTAGCGCGATCGAAAAATCTCGGGAAATAATTCTTAAAATAAGGAAGGATAGGAAGGTTTTAATCAAAAACCACTTATTAAAAATTTAGTCGAAGAATGCTGTGTCGTGAAGCCCGGTGGTGTAGTGGACAAGCATAGCGGGCTTTGGACCCGCTGACGAGAGTTCGAATCTCTCCCGGGCTACCATGAAACCCTAGTTGGGACGACGTTCTAATCTTCATATTCATAAATGGCAAATTCTGTTGTGCAAAAACATGTGCTTGCGTTTTAGACTAAGTGCTATCTTAAGGTCAAATTTAAAATCTAATCTTTTCTTTATATAGCTCATGGCAAGAACAACTTCGAGGCTATGAGTATTCATGCAACCACTTGAAGAAAGCCTCGTCACACAATATGTTCTTCATAAGCACCATCTTTTAGAGGGTTCTCAAGCAGAAAGCATTCGTCAAGTTGTGAATGATATCATTGCTTTGCACGCTACCAGTGCAGGAACCCCCTACATTTCCTTGTTTGTCAGAATGAAAAACTTCCAGAGAAAGCACTTGGACGAAGAATTCTATGTGAAAAGAAACTTGGTACGCCTTCAAGCCATGAGAGACACCCTTTTCATAACATCCACCCAATCAGCATCCCTGCTGTATCAGGCAACAAAATTACCAGAAGCCCATCTGCTAAAGTGGCTCCATAAATGGGGAATATCTTTATCGGAATATCATGAACTTGCCGAAAAACTTTATGGCATTTTGAAAGGCGGTGAAAAAACTCTACTAGAACTCAAAAAAGCTTTACCAAAAGAAATGGTCAGGTCAGTGGAGTTGAAAGCTGGCAAAGAGCGTTACAAAGGAACCAATGTAAACATCGTCTTAAGCGCCATGATGCATAAAGGAATGGTTATCAGCGAGAAGGGGCCCGAAACTCTTCGCATTACGAAGGCGAACCGGTTTGCACTCATAAAAGAGAAATATCCAAATCTCAACCTTGAATCAGTCGAATGCGAAGAGGCAAAGGCAATGTTAGTTAAGCGTTACGTTGAGGCTTTTGGGCCCGTCACTGAAGGTGATATTGCTTGGTGGACTGGCTTCAGCAAGACTGAAGTAAAGAATGCTCTAGCAACTATAGAGAAAGGGTTGCGCTCTCTAAAGATTGGCGGTTTTGAAAAAGATTATCTGATGCTGAAAACTGATTATGAACAATTCGTCAGGTTCAAGCCCTTGAGCGCTCATTCCGTCTTGTTGCTTCCTTTTGAAGATCCTTATACAAAGGGCTACAAAGTGAGAGATAGACTTGTTGACTCGGGACTCGAGAAAAAGACATACGTGGGAGGCGGAGTATTACCAACCATACTCCTTAATGGCAAAATTATAGGAACCTGGAACAGAAACATTGAAGAGGGCAAAGAACCAATAAAACTGAGCTTCTTTTCGCACCCCAAGAAACACATTGAAAAAGAAATCATCGAAAAGGCAAAGGCTATAGGAAGGCTGATGTCTGATCACGAAGTCGATGTTGAAATTGAAAAGACTAAATCTCTTGGAAAGGCAAGTTAAAATCAATTTAAAGCTAAGCCTGAGGTCATTTTTCAAAAAGGAAATAGAATTGAGTCTTAACGCCGATATTTTAAACCGATATTTGAACCTATCGCGGGCTACCATTATACCCTAGTCAGGACGACATTCAAACTCTCGGTTCAGTGGTGGTTGGGGTAAAGTTTTATCCCACACACGAAGCCTAAAACCAGATCCGTTCTGATCTATGCGAAGTTTTTTTATCTCCAGTGGGCAAGAATGATAATGGGTACCCGTTGAATGAATCCGATTTCTCTTGATGAAATTGAACAGGCTCAAGAGCGCATTGCAGGGTCAACTCTCCGCTCTCCCTTGGTTCATCTGGGTGTTGACGACGCTCCAGCTGACATCTACCTCAAGCTGGAGAATCTGCAGCCAACCGGATCTTTCAAGGTTCGTGGCGCCGGAAATGCGATCGCCCTGCTGTCTAACCAAGAGCGCGCCCAAGGAGTGTATACTTGTAGCGCAGGCAACATGGCACAGGCTCTCGCCTGGCATGCGCGTCGAAACCGAATCCCCTGTACTGTCATCGTACCTGATACCGCTCCAGAGACGAAGCTAGCGGCAATTAAGAGGTTTGGTGCAAAGATCATCCAGCTGCCGTGGGACGAATTCTGGCAGGTCGCGATAACGCATCATTATGCTGCTTTGGAAAGGAGCGTGTTCATTCACCCTTTCGCTGATCGCAGAATGATTGCGGGGAATGGAACGATCGGTCTTGAGATTCTTGAAGACCTACCAAACGTAGATTCGGTCGTCATTCCATTCGGGGGAGGCGGACTGGCCACTGGCATAGCAACTGCTATCAAAGGACGGAAACAGGATACCAGAGTCTATGCTTGCGAAACGGAAACGGCAGCACCATTAGCAGCTTCCTTCGCCGCAGGTTCCGCGCAGACAGTTAAACGGATTCCAAGTTTCGTAGACGGTATAGGGGCTGAGAATGTCCTCTCCGAAATGTGGGAGCTTGTCCAGCCTCTACTAGAGGGATCCATCGTTGTGTCGTTGCGCGAAATTGTCTCCGCGATTGGATTGCTGTTTGAGCGCAACCGTGTCATCGCTGAGGGAGCTGGGGCAGCGTCTGTTGCGGCGGCGCTTACGGGTAAGGCTGGAACGGGTCGCGTGGTCTGCGTGGTTTCAGGCGGAAACATCGACATGTCCAAGCTAGTTAAGATTCTACACGACGAGGTCCCCTAGGGACCAATTGAAGTGTTAGAGACTCCTAGACCAGTCAAAGAAGGCCCAATTAGCAAATCGTTGTGTGTGAGGGTATTTTTTTGTCCACGCATAATAGATCATAAGCGTTGTAGAACTCTAACGCTTGTCATATTATGAGTGCAAAAAAGTGTCGAGCTCTCGGGTGAATAGCTGAAATACGAGTAAAACCTAGCCGTTTTAATCTCAAAATTGCTAGTTTTTAACCGCAAACTGGTAGTATCTGGGAAAGTTTGAACCGAGAGTTTGAAGCTATCTAGGACTACCAAAAATCGAGTCTTTCTCTATGAATCATTTTGCATTCGTATCGTTTGCATGTCAAAGAGAACGAAGTTTTTGCAAGTTTAGCTCATGCTGCAACTATAGAAGATTTATCCACATTTAGCCGCCATTTATGTCTCTTCAACTTTGAGCGAGTACCGAGCAATGAGGCTGTCGCCGTAATCTGCGTTATAAGAACGTAAAATATTGCAACGATGAATGGTGTCCTTAACTCCATTAGTAAACCGTATACAGCACCGCTAATGAGGAAGCCGACACCATAGGCTGTGTTGAAAATGCCGTAGGCTGTGCCTCTTGAAGAAACTGGTGTAAGTTCCGAAACGGCTGCGCGATATATTGATTCTTGCATTCCAAGCACCAAGCCGAACACTATGGTAGCGGCTATGAGTGTTGACAGTTGGGCGTTAAACATTATCAATAACGGTGGGAACGCAGAAAGCAAGAAAGGAACAAGTAAGATCTCGATCCCAAACTTGTCATAGGCGTATCCAGCAAGCAAAGCGGTGGGTGCATCTACGCCTTGAATGAGCAAGTAGATTAGGGGCACAATCCACTGCTCTGTCGGCTGAAGAATGGTTGAGGCTTTATAAAGTATTAACGTGTATGTCATAAGCCCAGCACTATTTAACAGGACAGCAAAAGCATAAGTATAGAATGGCTTTGTCAGTTTCTCTCTTTTTCCTTCTACGTTTTGCTTTTTAAATACAATTGCCCTAGCGCCTATTCTCTTGTAAGTATATACTAAAACCGCTAAAAGCGCTAGAAACGGTAAGAAAAGAAAGCTGAAAGTATACCGATAATTGTCGTTACTGTAAAACATTAAAACGGTCACTAAGAGCGGTCCGCCGATGGCGCCTATTTGGTCCAAAAGCTCATGAAGGCCAAAGGTTTTCCCTGCTCCCAGATTTTTACTTATGAAGGACAGCACTGTGTCTCTAGCAGGTGACCTGAAAGCCTTGCCAAGCCTTTCTAGTAAGATAAGAATTACAGCCATCTCGAAGCCTAAAGAAAGTCCTAAAAACGGGATTGAAACTATTAAGCCATAACCTAGGAATATGAAAAGCCAGTAAGCACGGGTTGTGTCGGCTAAAAATCCGCTGACAAGTCTCAGGGCATAGCCTAAAAAGTCGCCTAACCCACCTACCAAACTCACGATTACTGCACTGGCGCCTAAGAACTTGAGATAGCTGGGCACTATGCCTCTGGAACCTTCATAAACAACGTCGCCCATCAAGCTTACAATTCCAAGAAGGAGAATACTTAAGTAAGCAGTTTTGCGATTGCTCGAGTCTGCTTCAGAGTGCATTTTTTGTGCCCTATCATTAATTTGAATAGCTTTGTGTTAAAAAGGTTAGATAATAAAGCTTATCATAAGTGCAACTGAAGCTTTTGTTTTGAGGCCACAAATTGCAGAAGAATTGTTTAAGCGTTGGGATATGGAAAGGGCAAAAACAAAGCAGTGAACCACTATGATCTCCAATCAAAATCAGAAATTTTGGATGTTATTTAAGCGAAAGTTTTTATTAAAGTTCAAAACTTAGTTTGGCAATGCCCTTTAAAGGATGATGTGTTATGGCTTTACAGAAAGGGGACTTTATACTGTTAGATTATATTGCTAAGGTGAAGGAAACAGGCGAAGTTTTCGACACAACCAAGGAAGAAACTGCCAAAAAAGAACACTTATACAAAGAAGGCGAAATCTACGAACCAAAACTTGTGGTCATAGGAGAAGGCTGGGTTCTTAAGGCATTAGACGAAGGCCTAACAACAATGGAAATCAGTAAAACCACCTCCACTGAGGTGCCACCTGACAAGGCTTTCGGGGAAAGGGATCCTGAAAAAGTTAGACGTGTTCCACTGAAACATTTAACTGCCAAAGGAATCACCCCAACTCTCGGGATGCGCGTTGAATACAATGATAAGGCAGCTACAGTGCGAACTGTAGGCGCTGGGCGAGTTCTATTAGATTTTAATCTACCATTAGCGGGAAAGACGCTAGTTTATGAAATGACAGTTCAAAAGAAGCTTGGAACAATAAGCGAAAAAATTGCGGCACTCACCCACCGGAGAATATTAGCCGTAGAAGAAAACAAATTTAAATTCACGATCAGAGCGAAGGCCGTCAATGTAGAAATGCCTGAAGAAGCCTTCTACCTAGAGGGAATACAAGTTGCGAAGAGAGGAATCGCCACGGACATACAGAAATTTTTCCCAAAAATAACCGCTGTCAAATTCATTGAAACCTTTAAAGCTGAACCCAAAGCGGAGAAAAAAACTTAGCTTTATATGACCTCTGTCATTTTTGCAAGTCTTTCGCAAGTTTCATTGTTTAATCTTAGCTTGTTAAGTATAGTGTATCTTTCAGGTCTCATGGTTGCAGCCATCTCTAACGCTTTTATCACATCTTCCTTTTCTATACCAAGATCAAAAGCATTTGTGGGCGCACCCAACTTTCTCAATGTATCTCTTACACGCCTCCAGTTTGCCCTATGCAGATGAGTCATCATTATTGTTCCAACGCCGCATTGTTCACCATGCATGGCATGAGTAGGTTTAATCATGTCAAGTGCGTGGCTAAACAAATGTTCTGAACCGCTACATGGGCGACTGGTTCCTGCAATGCTCATGGATACGCCGCAACTTATCAGGGCTTCTAGAAGAATCCGCAAACCTTCCTCACTTTCCTGTTTGATCAGTTCAGCATTTTGCATTACAAGTTTAGAGCTCATCAAAGCTAGGCTTGCAGCATATCCTCCATAATACTCATTTATCTCGTCACGTGCCAATTTCCAGTCCTTTACAGCCGTGAATTTTGCGATAACGTCTCCACAACCACTTATAGTGAAACGCCAAGGTGCCTGCATTATTATGTTTGTGTCTGCTATGATGGCTATCGGTGCTTGAGCCAAAACAGAGTATGGTTTTTCAAAGCCTTTGACAGAAGATAAGGGGCTTGCAATTCCGTCATGAGAGGCTGTGGTTGGAACACTTATAAACGGAATTTCTTGGTGAGCAGAACTCAACTTTGCCACGTCTATTTTTGTTCCTCCGCCTACCCCAAAAACAACATGCGGTTTTAAGACCTTTATTTTTTCTTCAACAGCTTCTACATCTTTAACTGTTGCTGATTCGACAAGGAAAGTGTTGACTTCTAAACCTTCTTCTTCAAGTAGCGCCTTAACAGTTTTTCCAGCAATATCCCAAGTTTTTGAACCTGCAACTATAAGCGCAGATTTCGTAAATCCTAATCTTAGAGAAATTTCAGGAACACGCTCTATCGTACCATTTCCTACAATGACTTCCCTCGGAAGCTGCATCCAATGGTGTTTTAGAGGCAAGTCAACCACTATTCAACTTCGCCTTCTTCTTTTAATCTCGTAGCGATGTGTGTTTAAACCTTTTTAGACTCAGCGATTCCTGATTAAAACTGTTGTTTTATCTTACTGTTACAGAACCGTAATATTAATAAATGTCATGGTTATGATTACATGATGCTACTTCCTAGTGAAGTAAACTCGCGATGCATTTAGATTTTGGGAGAAAAAATGAAATGATAAACAATAATTCAGTAGAGCGATTAGTGTTAAAGGGAACAACAACCATAGGCATCGTATGCAAAGACGGCACCATTTTGGCCTCAGACACCCGTGCAACCATGGGCTTCTACGTAGCCCACAAAAATACAAGAAAAATATACAAAATAGACGATCACCTAGCCATGACTATTGCAGGATCAGTCGCCGACGCGCAGAGAACAGTCGATATATTAACGGCGAACGCACAGCTTTACAAATTGAACATTGGTAGGCCTCTGCCTGTAAGTTCGGCAGCAAGATTTGTCGCGAATCTTTTGTTTTCAGCCAGATACGCACCGTTGCAGACACAGGTTCTAATAGGTGGTTTGGATGACACTGGACCGCACGTTTTCTCAATAGACCCATTGGGCAGTTTAACAGAGGAAAAATGCGTTTCCACTGGTTCTGGCTCACCGATAGCCTACGGTATTCTAGAAGACAGATACGAGGAAGGTGTATCCGTTAAGGAGTTTTTGCCCATAATTGTCAAAGCTGTCAACTCTGCTATGAAAAGAGACGCTGGAAGTGGAGACAGTTTTAATGTTGCAGTAATAGACGAGAAGGGTTATCGAGAGTTGTCTGATGCGGAGAAGAAAAAACTTCTAACAGATTGAGGAAGTTAAAATCGTGGCGCCAGGCTCTGAAAGAGATAAAATAGAAATAAGCCAGTACATATTGGAACATGTTCCCACAGAAGCCGAAGTGACAAGAATAGAATATGAAGGGTCAACACTCGCTGTTTATACCAAAAAACCAGAAATATTAGCTGAACAAGGCAACATAATCGCGAACATAGTTAATGTCATTAGAAAGAGAATAGTCGTACGCTCTGACCCTTCAGTGAGGCTTTCGGAAAAGGATGCCGAGAGAATATCGCGTGAAATAATCTCGCCTGAAGCAGAAGTAACAGATATCAATTTCGACCCAAGCCTTGGCGAAATAATAATTGAAGCTAAAAAACCTGGACTCGTTATTGGAAAAAACGGAACGGTTTTGCAAGAAATTATAAGGCGGACTAAATGGCGTCCTCACGTTTTGAGGAGTCCACCATTACGCTCAAAAATAGTGACACACATGCGTCATTATCTTCATTCGGAAAGCAAGGAAAGAGAAAGAATACTGCGCACTATAGGCGAAAGGATTTTCAGACCTAAAACCTACGAAGTTGGCGACGTCAGAATTACTGCTCTCGGGGGAGTTCAAGAAGTTGGAAGGTCAGCCTTCCTTGTTCAAACAAGAGAAAGCAGCGTATTATTGGACTGCGGCATCAATCCAGGCTCTTCAAGACCCTTTGAGGCTTTTCCAAGACTTGATAATCCAGTGTTTGAGCTTGATTCTTTAGACGCTGTTGTTATAAGTCATGCTCACCTTGACCATTGTGGTTTGGTGCCCTTCCTTTACAAATATGGATATGATGGTCCAGTTTACTGTTCAGCTCCAACTTCCAATCTGATGACGCTGCTTCAACTAGATTATTTAGACGTGGCGAGCAAGCAAGGCATAGTGGCGCCTTACGACCAGAAAGATGTTCGTGAATGTGTCTTGCACACGATTCCTTTGCGGTATGGTGTTGTAACAGACATAGCTCCAGACATCCGCTTGACACTTCATAACGCTGGTCATATTCTCGGTTCCTCTTTGAGTCACTTGCACGTAGGTGAGGGCCTGCACAATATTGTCTATACTGGTGATTACAAGTATGCAAGAACCATGTTACTGGAAGCAGCAGAAACAGAGTTTCCAAGAGCTGAAACAGTAATAACTGAAAGCACTTATGGAGGTGTAGACGATATTATGCCTTCACGGGTTGAAGCTGAAGAACGCTTAACAGCCATTATAAATGAAACTCTAGAGCGTAAAGGTAAGGTTCTAATTCCTGTGCCAGCGGTTGGAAGGGCTCAAGAAATAATGCTCATTATTGACGGGTATATGCGGCGTGGGCTAATGAAAGAAGCACCAGTTTTTATTGAAGGCATGATTTCAGAAGCAACGGCTATTCATACGGCTTATCCGGAATACTTAGGTAGAGAAGTTCGCCACAGCATACTTCACGAGGGAATTAATCCCTTTCAATCAGACTACTTCACGATTGTGGAGCATCCAAATGTCAGACAAGAAATAATAGATGGCGAGCCATGCATTGTGATGGCGACTTCTGGGATGCTTGAAGGCGGACCTGTAATAGAATACTTCAAAAGCCTAGCAGAAGACAATAAAAACTCGATAATTTTTGTTAGCTATCAAATTGAAGGCACATTGGGAAGAAGAGTGAAGAAGGGTTTAAGCGAGGTTACAATGATGAACAGTGAGGGCAAACTAGACATTGTAAAAGTTGGATTGCGTGCAGAGTCTATTGAAGGGTTCTCGGGGCACTCTGACAGGCGGCAAATAATCAACTACATAGTCCAGTTGATGCCTAAGCCTGAAAGAGTTGTTGTGTGTCACGGTGAAAGGGCAAAATGTCTAAGCATAGCGAATTTCATTCAGAGAAGATGTGAGGTTCAAACACTTGTCCCAACAGTTATGGAAACCTTTAGGCTATTGTAGGAGCTTTACCTAGCATTGTTCTCGAATCTGACAGGTTTCTCTCTGTAATTCCTGAAGAGTAAGAATAAGATTTTAAATGAATATTGTCTTCAAATGGATTACTGTGAAGAGCATGGCTTATCTACGGAAAGAGAAGGAAACGGTGGAAATAGACTATTCCTTAAAAAAAGTTTGGACGGCTATCCCAAAGGTGCTCACAAGCTTGGAATGGAATATAGAGGAAATTGATGACGCAGCGCATCACGTTAACGCAAAGACGAAAGCGGCTTTCATGTCATGGGGTTCAACACTTCTAATTGATGCATTGTCCGTTGGCAAGAACACCACTAGAGTTTCAGTTGTGGCAGAGACACCAGTTACGACAATTACGTCAATGGTTGATTTTGGACGAACAAGGCAGCGAATTGGCCTATTCTTCACGGAACTAGCAAAACAATTAGCCAGGTAATTGTTTGTAAGAGAGTCATTTTGCAATGGCAAATCATCGATGAAAACTTCACCTTTTGAGTTTAGAGAGACTGATTTGGTAGGTCTAACTACGCCACAAAAACAAAAACATATTTAGCTGCAAATAGACGGGCCTAACACTATTGCACGCACACACAACTAGGCTGCTGTAGGTTGATGTCAGGTACAAAAGGGTTTTTGTGGATTCTAGGCGATCAGTAATGATAATAGAAAACCATTATGCGCTTCTATGAATGCTATTTAATTCAGCCCTAGCACTGGCTTTTTTATTCTATTTCCAAACTTTGTGATGCTGATAACAAATTCGCAGACTACAAAAATTTCCACAAAAAAAGTAAACACAAACAAAGCAAACGGCAAAATAGATGTGGGATTAAACCAGCCTCCATACATACGTGGGATGCCAAACACAAAAAACGCAAGCAAAAATCCAAGGATGTTGACGTTGCTTAGATAATCCCAGTAAATGATACCGTCAATTGCAACTAGCCAAGCATTAATTATCATACTTGCTAGTAAGTAGACTAATGCTCTATAATTTCTCTCACTTAAATCAAACTTCGGCTTAGATATTTTCAATTCGCTTGCCGATTCATAGGCTTGGCTCTCTTTTTTCGCTCCTTTTCTCATCATATAAAATCCAATATACAAGAGAACAAGGCTAACAAAAATCTCTCCAATGCCTGTCGAAGGCCCGAAGAATGGGAAAAGAATGCCACTAAAGCCAGCTTCGAGAACGAACCCCCACCAAAGAAGCCCGAATAGCCACGATAAGACAAGACCGAAAATTATTAAGCCCCACCAGAAAAAGCCAGTCTTCTTGCTTTGTAACGATTCATTCAATTCGAGTCCAAGAAGAGAACCTATCCCTGCAATGAGCGCGAATACGCCCGCCACCGACAAGGGATACCTGGGAATCAATTCGTGACTCATTTCATCAACTCTGTACACAGTGATTCGAGTGACGTTTAGACTATGCCAATCTATCTCATAGTGGCCTGTGTTTTTTTCAGCAGGAAACATCAGTGAAATGACCTGTCCTTCTATAGGCCCTCCCGCCCCAGACCACAGTTCCATCTCCTCAACATAGGTAATTGACACATCATATGTTTGGCCAATCTCTGTTGAATCAACAACTATGTCGACTCTGCAAACTTGTCCTTGCTCCAAAAAGACCGTGCAATTCTTCCAAGCGCCCGGATTCTCCTCGTATCCGATTTGGGTGAGGCGCGGATTAGTCTCAAGATGAGCACTTGCCAACCCGATTAAGGTCATTCCCATAATAATTAAGAATAGTATGGAAATAACTGCCCTTCTTCTGGTAAGGCTACTTAGCTTGCGACTGATTTTTGCGTCTTTCTTTACATCAGAAATTATCATGTAGGATCCGATGAACAAGAGCACTCCGCATAGAAAAATGAACGGAACGGCGTCCCCCAATTGACTAGTGTAACCACTCGTAAATGCTACGAGCAGATACCGAAGTAAAATGAACAAGCCGATTATTGCAAAACCGCAGATTATGATGCCTCCCCAAAAGACTTGGGGCCTCTCAGGGTATAGTCCCATCTGCCTTGGAGTTACTTCAGGAAATTCCAGCAATAGTCGTGAGGCAAGCGTGCCCTTTTCTGTAAGCGCGTATTGACCATCCTCCTTTTTTGATAAAAGATCGCCAAGCACTTTCAAATGATAATTCATCTTTCCCGTGTTAGTAATTCCTAGCGCCTTCATCAAGTCTACGTAGCTTAGGCTTCCTTTCTCTTGCAACAGGAGTATGATTTTCCGTCGAGTTTCGTCTTTCAAAACCTTGTGGAGCGAAGAAATCCCTGAGCCCATATCAGTTACAATAGAGGACTATGTGATTTTAGGTTTTCTGACAAAAAATTTTATCAAATAGCTAAAACCGAAACGTAAACGTTCATTCATTAATCGCCAATAGCCAATGCTGATTAAAACCATCAAAAAAAGAAGAATAGCTGCGTATATTGACAAAATGGTCAAAGCCCACATTGAACAACACTAAAAAACAAAACATAGGTATTTGGCTCCAAATAGAGGAGCTAGAAACCGTTGCACGCACACAGAAACACATAAACGCAATAACTAACAGCATCTTAACAACAAAAAGCGTGCGCCCCACATGAAATGCCAAAAATGCCAAAAAGAAGTCTTCCTACCCTTCAAATGCCCATACTGCGGAGACTATTTCTGCTCCGAACATCGCCTACCAGAAAACCACCAATGCCCACGGATGGAGCACGCACGCGCGCCAAAAGAGGAAACACAACCCATAATTGTTCAAGAACAAAGGCCGTACGAATATACGATCAGTTATATGCCAACTCAGCCAAAAAGAGGAAAGATACATTTTAGCAGTAAAGAAATTAAACATTTAACAATTGCCGCATTACTTGTCATTGGCGCTGGACTATCATTAGGATTGTTTTCAAATCTTTTCTACACCAATTATGTTATGTTAGCTACTTTCACAACAATATTGACAACATCCTTCTTCCTACATGAAATAGCCCACAAAATAGTTGCACAAAGAGAAGGCTTGTGGGCAGAGTTTAGGCTGACACTCATCGGCGCCATCTTAACATTAATTTCCATAATCACACCGCTCTTCAAGATTATATCTCCAGGCGCAGTTATGATTGCTGGATTTGCCGACGTAAAAAGCATGGGAAAAACATCCATAGCAGGACCAATGATAAACATCACATTGTCAACGATGTTTCTCGCCGGAACCTTTCTTTTCCCTCAGCAAATTCAGATACTTGCACTTGCCGCCTTCTTCAACGCTTGGATAGCGCTTTTTAACCTCATCCCTTTTGGAATACTTGACGGATTCAAAATTTTTCAATGGAACAAGAAAAACTGGGTTTTAGTCTTCACACCAAGTCTAATCCTCATGATAATCTCTTATCAACGCATACCAGCAACACTGTTTTAGGGAATGAAAAAACTTAGATACACTGAGCTGCAATCTTTAGTGTATGGTGTAAATGGTTAACCGGGACAGACATGACATTACATTCGAAATATTAAGGAAGTCAACTTCTGGAAAGAAAAAGACAGAATTGATGAGAGAGGTAGGCTTGTCATACACGCAATCGAAAAAGTACCTAAACATATTAGTAGAGAAGGAATTGCTGGTAATGGATGAGAAACGTCTTTTCAAGACAACAAGTAAAGGCTTAGAATTTCTGGAAAAATGCGAACCATGTCCACTATTTAAATGGAATAAGCAGAAAAAGTAGATGTTGCCTAAGTGACTAGAGAAGCTCTATGGTCACATGCACTTCTTCCGGAACACGAATCCGCATAATACGTCTCATAACGCGTTCTTCAGCATCAATATCAATTAGGCGCTTGTGAATTCGCATTTCCCATTTGTCCCATGTTAGGGTTCCTTCACCGCAAGGCGACTTCAAAACTGGAACCCGCAGCCTCTTGGTGGGCAACGGAACTGGGCCTTCCATTTTGACTCCTGTTTTCTGGGCAATGGCTTTCAGTTCTTCACATACCTCTTCTAGTTTCGTGTAGTCTGTGCTTGTTAATCGTATGCGTGCTTTCCTAGCCATCGCCCATCATTCCTAAGGTATTTACCTTAGACAATTAACCGTAAATAAAAACTTATCGAATCATAAGCAATAATAAGCACAAATTAAGATGGATAACGATGGAAAACACAAGGTTGAAAGTTAAAGGAATACTCCTCGACTTAGACGGCACAATAGTAGACTCGAAAGAGGCTTACCTAGAAGCAGTCAAAACCGCCTTCAAAACGATGGGACAAAAAATGGTTGACGCCAAAATAGTGACAGAGATTCCCAAGAGACTCGAACAGAACCTTCCAATAAAAGACATGCTAAAAGGAATTGATGTGCAAAAATTTTTAGATGTATATCTTAACGCCTACTATCAAGCAACATCCTTAAAAACGAAACCGATACCGAAAATTTCAGACACGCTGAAAAAACTTTCAAAGAAGGCAAAGCTGGCATTAATCACCATGCGTTATGTTCCAAAAGAAAAAGTCATTAACGAGTTGGAAAAATTCGGATTAGCAAAATACTTCCAATACGTAATAACAGCATTGGACACGCATAATCCAAAACCTTCTCCAGAAGCGCTGATAAAATGTGCAAAACAACTTGACATTCAAATATGCGAATGTATGGTTGTCGGAGACTCAGTTGCAGATATAAAAGCTGGAAAAAACGCGGGAGCCAAAACAGTTGCAGTTTTATCCGGAATTTTCTCTCGAGAGGAGCTAGAGAGCGAGAAACCAGATTTAATTCTTGAAAGCGTCAACAAACTCCCAGATTTTCTTGAATAGCTTGCAAAACAAGCTTTAGATATTCCTAAAACTGAAATATAGCTGAAAATTACTGAAAACAGTTATAGAAGCAACCATAAATAAAGCTTAATTAAAAGCTCAAGCTCTAGTTTAAGGTGGAGAAGGCTTCGAGCGGGATACCCAATGAATTTCATAGAAACGCTATTGTCTGAAAACCTTAAAAACATAAACCCCGCTCTGGATGTTTTCGGTTCAGACCGAAAGGTACTCCAAATAGCATGCCAAGACTTAACAAACTATCTTAAGGTTCATTGGAACCTTGTGGGAAATGAAGCAAACGAATGCGAACTCGTGGAAAGGTTAGAAAAGTTCTTTAACGAGAATCCAAGCGAGATGGAAGAGTTTTTGGGCATCTGGACCGGAATATGGTTTAAGAAATGGAAAGAACGAGTGAAGCTGCTCATAGGTAACGAGCATTCCAGTAGATGGAATAGAGCTGCGAAAGTCCTTAGCAATGCGGAGCCGTTATGGAGAAAACTTTCAAACCGCCAAGAGATGCAAGAACTCGTGACATCCACACTTATCAAGAATGGAGAAATTTGCGGCACATCAATCCTCGCAGAAAACCTTCTAAAAATGGAATTGGGCGAAAAGAACAGAGAGTACGTCAATGAAGGAGAACATGTAATGAATATTACTAACAACGCTTTAAGAAGAGCGAGAGAACTCGCCCGAAGCAAAGGTCCATTAATCTACGTCAAAATTGATAAGGGCTACTATAGTAGTGCCTAGCTTTTGATAACCCATACGCATGATTTCAAGATAATATTTGCTGGAAAAAGGAGAGAAGGCGAAAAATGGGAGCGAAGAAAATAGCTACTATTGCGGTCGACGTCTCAGCCGGTTTTATTGTCGTCCTAATGGGCTTGGAGATGTTGCCGTTTCCTTTGAATATAATATGGGGAATCTTCAATGCTTGGCTCTGGATAGCGTCTCCCGCATTGATTTTGTGGGCCAAAAATAAAGAAGATGCAAAAAACCTTTTGAACTAGTGTACATGCCAGAAATTTATGCATGTGTCCGAATGAGCAATTAGTGTTTCAGCTTACTCTTTCTCTATGAAGCGTTTTGGTCCGCCAAGAATATCTTTTGATGACTGTTGTTTCTCCATAACCACAAGCAGCACACCGTTTCTTTGCGACGCTATAAGATCTTCTTCCACATCGCCTACAACGTATGTGAACTGTCTTGCCAGCACGTTTGCCAAAAGACGGCGTTCCCTTTCCCAAGGTTGTCACCTTGGCGGAGGTGAAATGAGAACCACGTTGTCTCCCCGAACAATTATTAGCCCTAGTTTTTTCAAGTTTTCAGCATTTGTAGTGTCCTCTGTTTCCTCTAAAACCAAGTTTAGATGTTGGTCGAACCCCTTTAGTCTTCCACGTAAACTTTTTCCGCCTTTTAATCGCACAAGCACGATTTTCCCGAGGTTTTGCTCAAGGATTTCGGTTGTCATCTCGCTCATTCTGAGACCTCGAACTATATTTTATGTCTTTTATACTTAAACTTATACCATTTAAACCTATCTAAGGGATATGCATATGACAGAAAGATTTAGGAGGCATTTCCTAAAAACCAAAGAGGCAGAAGCCCTCTTAAACAAAGCCTCGGAAAAACTCAAAGTCAATTTAGAGCAAATTGTCAAGGCTAAAGCTAACGTTGAACTTATTCAGACAGAATTTGCTGAGATCTACCTTATCAACGGCAAGCCATCTTTAGTTAAGGCTGAAGATAATATTTTCCCAACTCTAGTTTTCAACGAATTTTTAGCCTCATCGCCCAAAGTTGTTATTAACATGGGCGCAGTTCCGCACGTGTGTAATGGCGCAAACATAATGGCACCGGGAATCATCCGTTTCGAAGGAGAATTCAGAGAGGGCGATTTTGTACTTGTTGTAGATGAGAAGCATGGTAAACCGATAGCAATAGGTGAGATCATCTACGATACAGACGCGGCAAAGAACGTTACACATGGTGTTGTTGTTCGAAATGTTCATTTTGTCGGCGACAAAATATGGAATTTCATAAAAAAACTTGAGGTTAAGGCTTAGTGAAGGCTGAATCTAAATTTCTAATTCATAAAACACTTAATAGTTAAATTCGTATTGACAATTCAGATGTGGAATTAAGAAATGCTTAAACTCTTGAAAATAGAAAGTAGTGTGTCAGAGAGGAAAAGCTTGCCAAGTTTAGGTAATATACTCCGCAAATCCAAGAAAGTTGAGAAGGAAGTTGAAGTTAGTGCAGTGTCTGGCAAAGCCTATTTGAAGGCTATGCCCCTTCGCGATTTATCTGACTTGGACGCCGTGAAAAATGAAGTAAAATCGGGTAATATCATGATTCTTAGGATAACTCCTCTCGCAAACAAGAGCATTGACGATGTTAAACGTGCGGTAAACGAGTTATGCGAGTTCATCGAATCTGTTGGCGGGGACATAGCAAGACTAGGCGAGGAGCGGGTAGTCATCTGTCCTCCGGGTGTTAGGATTTGGCGGGAAAAGACGTCAATTTCAAACGAGCCGATTTCTACGGCAGCTTAGTTGTGTATGCGTGCAACGGTTTCTAGCTCCTCTATTTGGAGCCAAATATGTTTTGTTTGTGGTTGTTTTGTATGTTTGTTTGGCTTGAAAAAACCCCAATATGGATAGACCCCTCTAGGTTTTCAGAAGGGCTGCTCTCTGCGGAGACTAGACCCTCCTTATATATAAATTGAACTTTTGGTTGGGTTTTTTCCTCCTTTTTTTGTTTGAAGGTAAGAGAAGGAAGGTGGGATTTAAATGGGGTGTCAGAAGTTTGATTAGTAGATTGGGTGTGGGAAGATTTTGTGTGAGAGTGGTCTACCCCCTCCCTTATATATACATTGAACCTGTAATAGTACAGCCGTTTCATCCTTGCATTAGGGTTTATGGGTTGTTGGATTTCGTTGGCTAAGGCAGGAGAGATAATCCTAGAACTTGGTCAGGTATTCTTCAATGATTCGCCTTTCTGCGTATGATATATCGTATAACTTGTAAACCAACTCATCAATCTGCTTCTCAAGATCCTTAACCGCTTTTTCATTCTTCCCTATTTCTTCCTTGTCTTTCCGATATTGAGTCGTTAGATTTCGCAGGTATTCTTTAGCAGGTATTTTCAATTCAAGAAGTTCTCGTTTCGTGACCATATTCATAGTTTTTAATGCTTCTAAAAAGTAAGAGGCACTTTCCTCAGAGTAGAAGTCTAGGAACTCGTTAGGAGCTAAAATGATTCTGAATGTTTCGCTGCCATCTAAATCCCTTTGTTTATAATCGGTTCTAAGTTGCTTCTCGGAAATGCTATAAGAGGGTTTTGAAAGACTTTGTGCCTTAACGACATTCACAAGTTTGTCAAAGTTCCAATTATTCTCAAAATAAGAATAAGGGAACCGCGTAATCTTTTCCTCAATGCTTTTAAGCTGCCTATTTAACCTTAGAATTTGGTCTACGCTCTGGATAATCTGCTCGGTTATTTTTCTTTCTTCCAATGTTTTAGGAAGTTTTATGGGAAATCTTTCGGTGTAACTCGCATTGTAAACAAAGTATCTATCCATAAAAAAGGGGCTAACTTGTTTTAGATAGAAATCCAAGACTTTTGAATTCAGTAGCCCGAGAAGATAAAAAATATCAACAGAATCGTTTGGGACTATGACATAAGTGGTGTCACCGCAATAGAACCTTCCATCTTCATCCAATACAAAATTATTTCCTGTTGCTATGCGGGGAGTAACAATCTTCTTGCATTCAAAGGCACGTGGGTCTCTAGGTCTTGAAAGTTCATACCACTTTATTCCAGTCCCCTTTATAGACACTCTTTTCGAGAGCTTTTCTTGGTGCTCTTTCAGATATCGGTAGGTATTCTTCTCCTTTTCTAGATCGATATTCCTTGTATAGAGTATATAGTTGCCACTCCAACTTATTTTCCATTTCCGAACGTCTTCCCCAACCAGCAGAGGTTTTGCGATTTCTGGTTCTATTTGATACTTATCAACGATTTCCTTACTTAAGATAAAAACACTATTAAGACCAGTGAATATGCCATTTAAATTCCAGATCGCAATGTCTTTCAATCGAACGTCTGAAACTTTGTTCAACTTCTTAAATAAGCTGTTTATTTGTGCGGATAGTGGTCTCCAAACATCTTCCGTTAGCAATTTCTGTTCCACGAGGTTGGCTTGAAGGTATTCATCAGAAATCTCCTTCGCAAAGGAGTCTCTTAATCTAGCCATCAAGTTTTCTTCCCACTTTCTTACATGAACATACCAGATTTTATTGTCGGTAGTTTTTTCCTTTTGAAGAACGAATATACAAGGATAATTTGTAGCAGCCTCAAATAGGCTGATGTCACCAAAGTCAACAATTTGTTCAATTTTGGAACTTTCAGTTATTAGTTCTCGAAGTTTCCTACCAGTATCTGTCTTCATAAAACGGTTAGAAGCAATGAAAGCCAACTTACCATTCTTTTCCAGCCATTCCAATCCTCTCTCTATAAAGAGCATGTAAAGATCAAATCGTCCTCTTGCACTTTGATATTTTTCTTTGTAATAATCACGCTTCTCTTCTGGAATCTTCTCTATTCTCACGTAAGGTGGATTTCCAACCAGACAGTCAAACTTAATGCCCTTTATCTTGTCAGCGCCTTTTGTTTCTTCTACAAGCACTTTGCGTCTTGAGTTGTCCAGAAAACCAGTTAACTCGATGGTTTCAGATGGCGCCAGAGAATCAGTGCGATAAATGTGGAGTCTAGGCAACTCATAGTATTTATCATGTTGTCTTAATGTGTTATACAAATCTACTAATTGAAACAACAAGTTCATCTCAGCTATGAAAGAAGCAAAAGGATGAATATCCAAACCATAAATAGAACCTATACAACCTTCAATGATTTGCTTTGCATCATCTGGATTGTTAAAGTTGAAACGTGCTCTTCTGTATCGCTCCATAAGCCTTTGTGTCGCTTCTACAAGAAAACCGCCACTACCACAGGAGGGATCAAGAATTTTCTTTCCTCTTATCTCGTTTTCAGGCTTGTATCCTACAGCATCCAAGATATATTCTATGACTTCTTTTGGAGTGTAAAATTCTCCTAACCGCTTCCTCTCATCAGGCGGGAGGTATCCCTGATAAACGTCTCCGAGTATATCTCTATCAACTTCCGCGAAATCAAATCGATTAAGTCTTCTTAAGCATCCTTTGATTCTGTAATCTAGGTCCGCATCAAGATCGTCTTGAATCTTTTTATCTTCATATGCCAGAAGCCCTATTTTATCTGGGGATATCCACCACCAATCAAAGAAGCCGAGTTCATGAAGATGACTATAATATTTTTTAATTTCTTCGCGGGAATCATAAAAAGCACGGAGATATACGTTTCCTCTTTTTTCAAAGAACTTTAAGAACTCAGCGAATCTTTTTCCCGAAAGACTCGGTTCAAGTATGCCCTTATCCTCACATATTCTAATAAATAATATTCTTCCAACAAGCACATAGGCGGTTTCTCGACAAAACACCTCGACTATTTCTTGTTTTTGTTCTTCACTACCCTTCTTGAATTCCTCATCTTTCATCGACAGTTTTAACCAGTCATTGAATGCGGTTTTAAGGTACTTTCCACTATATTCCGTGCGCTCCCAATAAGAATTAAAAAAGTTTCTGAGAGTAGCAGTTAAATCTTTTACTATACCCTTAAGGTTTTCAGTTAGAAGTTTAACACCCTCAGCCTTTGCTACGGATACTTCTTTATAGGTTCTTTCAAAATAATCAGGGTCTTCAAGCCATACGAGGCGTTCTCTTTTCAGCATCTCTAGCCTCTGAAGGTTTTTCATTTCAACATCAGATAACCCGTATTCGCCCTTCGCAACACCAACGGCGACGGCTACATTGACTTTCGCAATATCTTTTAGCTTATACTCTCTATACGCATAAACGACAAATTCTCTCTCACTTGCAAAAACTCCGTACTTGACAGATCCCAACTCTTCAATGCGTTTCCTCAGCTTTTCCTTGATTTCAGGCGTTAATTCAACACGCCACTTAGTTTCTACGATGATTATGGGGAAATCTTCGTCGTCAAAACACGCTATATCATAAATCTCCCCAACTTTGGAATGCTCTTCCCAACCGAGTAATTCATCAAAAAGATACTGAGCCAAAGCGCGTCTAAACTCTCTTTCCCTTCCTTCCAAAGTCACTCCAGAAGCTCTCTCAACAGCCTTCCGAAACGCATCACAAACCTGAGAAACGAAATCTTCTGTTAAAGACAAACTGTAACACCTCTTTTCCTCAACTCTTCCTGCAACAAATCCCGAATAGTCATTTCAGTGGGTCTGGAAACACCCATAAACAGTCATCCATCAATAAAGTTTCATCCAGAATGTAATATGTTTTGCGTTTCTCTTCTCTCCAATGTTAAATACTTAAAACAGATGATTTTAATTAAATCTAAGCGTTAACAGTTCAACGGGAGGAAAGTGGCATTTGAGGGCTTTCAGTTTTGTTCATGCTGCAGATCTGCATCTAGGCTATTCGCAATATGGCCTAGAAGTGAGACGCGAAGACTTTGACAAGGCATTCCAAGAACTAGTCGACAAAACCATCCAGTTAAAACCAGACTTCATGATTCTAGCAGGCGATTTATTCCATCATGCCCATCCTTCAAATGTTACCTTAGAAAACGCCATCAAAAACTTCGGTCGCCTACATGAGGCTGGCATTCCAGTTTTAACCGTTGACGGTTCACATGATACAGCGCCCAATGTTATAACTGGCACCATCTTGAATCCTCTGGACAGTGCTGGACTAATTTACCATCTGCCAAGACACGAAGGAGCCTGCTGGCAAAAGCCAGACTGCTGCTACGTTTATGGCGTGCCAAACTTCAGAACTAGACGCAAAACTGAAGAATTGCTTCCAGTTTTTATGGAACAAAACAAACCAACACCAGACCCCACATTATTCAACATTTTCGTCTTCCACATGGCCTTAGACCTTCCAAGCACAACGCCCCCGTATATAGAGGCTGAGGCTCCGCCTGAACTCATACCGGAAGGCTTCGACTATTATGCGGCTGGACATGTGCACATACCCTACAAGGAAAAGTTTAAGACTGGGCTGCTTGTCTACAGCGGATGCACAGAAACCGTCAACTACGATGAAACCAAAATCAAGAAAGGCTTCTACTATGTTAAAGTAGACGAAAAAAGAACAGTTTTACCAGAGTTTGTTGAGCTTGAATCTCCACGCAGGTTTACTGTTTTAGAACAGGATTTTACGGGTGTAACTCCATCAAAAATCACGGAAATCGCTGTGCAACTTGTGAAGGGAGCTGACGAAGAAGGAATAATCATTATTCCTGTGTTGAAGGGAGTTTTACCCGCTGAGGCAAGCCGTGCAGAGGTAGATGTTGCCCAGATTAGAAACGCCGGTGAAAGGGCTTTGTTTGTGCATCCCCTTATCCTGTTACGTGAAAGCGAGGTTTCAGAAGAACTTGTTCGTTCAATCTTCGAAAGCGAATTCAAAGATTTGAAAACGAAAGCCTTCGAATACTTCCTGCAGATTTTCTCCGAACGCCACAGCCGTGATGAAGCCGAAAGAATAGCCCGCATCGCAGTCAACCTAATTGAACCCCTAACCAAAAAGCAAGAGGAAAAAGTGAAACAAACAATAGAGGAGCTACTGCAATGAAGATTGAAATTGTCCAACTGGAAAACATTCGCTCTCATGTGAAATCAACAGTGCCCTTTGCAAGAGGCTTCAACTGCCTTGTGGGCGGTTTGGGCTGTGGAAAATCCAGCATTTTATACGCCATAGACTTCGCGTTGTTTGGAGACCCCCTCGGCAGAAGCTACGAGTATCTGCTACGTGAAGGCTCAGACAGCGGAAAAGTTGCAGTTCAATTTGTTCAAAATGGAAAAAGCTACAAGATATCGCGTGGACTGAAAAGACGTGGAAAGGGCATAGGACAAGACTTTGACGAACTGAAACTTTACGAAGGCGAAAACCTAATAGCAAGCCTGAAAAGTGAAGCTGTGGCAGAGCAGTGTAAGGCAATTACGGGTTTAGATAAGGAACTTTTTCGCGAGATAGTGTGGGTTAGACAAGAGCATCTAAAAGAACTGTTAGACACACGACCGAGAGATAGACAAACACGCCTAGACGAATTGTTTGGATTATCTGACTACAATACAGCATGGACCAATATTGCGAATTACCAGCGAGACTACGAAACAGAAAAAAGGGTATATGAAAAAGACCCCGACGTCGTTGGAATGGAAAAACTCAACGCTGAATACAGCCAAACGGTTGAGGAATTTTCACTCGTCGAAATCGAGTTACAAGAAACAGCGAAGAGACTAAATGAAGCAAAAAAAGCTTTGGAAGAAGCTGATTTGAAACTTAAGAAGCTAGAAGAGATACGGCTGCAACTTGAAGAACTCAAGCGAAGGGAAACAGAGACGCTTGCAAACTTGAAAAACTTGGAAGATTCGTCAGAATCTTTGGCAGAGAAAATCGAAGCAAAGAAAAGTGCCATCGAAAATTTGAATCAACGTTTAAACGCTATGGAGGCGCAGATGAAATCTTACAAGGAAGAACTCAGCGCAATTGGAATATCGCCAGATCAGCCTATGGAAACCTTGAGAAATTATCTGGGAACCTTTGAAGATCAAATCTCCAGCCTGAAAGGTGAACAGGAAGCAGCTGTCAAGGGAATGCGGGACGATCAAAAGCGAGTTTCTGCTCTTTCCACTGAAAACCGCTGTCCACTCTGCCTACAATCAATATCAGAGGATTACAAAAACAGTCTAGTGCAGAGGTTTCAGGAGAAAAATAATGAACGACAAAAAACAATAGATCAACTTCAAAATGACATCAAAGAGCTTCAACAAACGAAGAACAAGGCCAACGCTGCCTTTTCGAACTTGCAGATGATTATGCCAAGGATTGCAGATTTGAAAACCCGCATAGATGAGGAGTCTCAAGCTTTGAGCGAACTCTCACAAGAGTTTGAGAGGAAGCAGAAACTTGAGAGGGAAATGCGAGAACAACTAGAAGCTCTGAGAGTGGAAATCAGCAAACTTGACTTATCTCAGCTTGAGGCTGCAAAAACATGGAAAAATCAGGCTCAAGATCAATTCTACACAATTCAATCCGATTTGCGCACTAAAGAGGACAGCAAGAAATACTTGGTTAAGCGTTTAGACGAAACAAAAGAGAGAATCGACCAAGCTCAGCAAAAAATTGAGCGTATGGCGAAAATAGTGAAGGTTGTTGGGATTATCGGTGGCATACGTGACGCGTACAGAAGTATCCAGCCCAAATTGCGGAGCGAATTTGTAAAGGTTCTGAGAAACTTTGTTCAGCAGGTTCTTGACAGCTTAGTGGGCGGGGAAGGATCTTTGATAAACGTTTTAATCGATGAGACTTATACGCCCTATGTTAAGAGTGAAAGCGGTGTTGAAAGGGAAGTTTCAAACTTATCAGGCGGAGAAAGAACATTGCTCGCATTTGCGTATCGTCTAGGATTAGGTCAGTTAATTATGCAGTCTAGAACAGGCCATGGATTAAGCATGCTATTGCTTGATGAGCCAACTGAAAGTCTTGGAAGAGAAGACGGTTCAATAGACCGATTAGCAGAAGCAATAGCGAGATTTAAGGCTATAGAGCAAATAATAGCAGTTACTCATAGCGAAGCTTTTGCAGAAAAGGCTGAACACGTGATAAGGCTTGAGAAAGAGGCAGGCGTGAGCACAGTTTCAGTTGGAAGATAAATGTCTGGATTTTTCCTTAACGACCATGTTTTCTAGTGTGCCGATTTTTTCAATCTCTATCCTTACAACATCATCAGCTTGCAAAAATTTCTGCTGAGGCTTTAAAGCAAAACCGATGCCAGCCGAAGTATTTCAACGTCCTTTCTGCCATGCAATATAAGAGCGGGTACCTTAATCTGCCACAATCTCCCATATGTGCTGAATCCTCGTATTGCACTTAACTGACGAACCCAACCTTCTTTTGAAATTGGGTGTTTCACTGCTCGTAAGATTAAGAGATCCACAGAGAGCAAAAATTTGGGGTGAAAATGGGCGCAAAAGAGTATTAGAATACTTTACATGGGAAAAAGCTGCAGAGTAAACAATAGAAATTTACAAAACACTTATTTAGAACTTGCCCATGGTCGATTTGGCTGATATAGAAGTACTAGCAAGGTCTGTCTTAAATAGGCTTTGTGCAAATATTTAATAAGGTATGAAGAGGAGATAAAACTGTGGAAATCGCATGCAAAGCGAAGGAATTTTCAAGAAAATTCTTGTTCCTACAGATGGATCATCTCCCTCTATGATTGCACAAGAATTAACCGCCTTTATAGCCAAGATATTCAAATCGAAAGTAACCGTCATCCACATAGTCGCCCATGAACTCATGCACCCTCAGTTGCAGAAATTCCTTGCGGAAAGCGAGGAATATGTCCCTATAACCCCAAGTGACCAGGGTGTAATGATGGAACGCGTTCCTATGCCCGCTGCCACTTCTCCACTAGTAGTTTACAGAGAGATAAGCGATTTGTATCGCCAACGGGGGGAAGAAGTCCTTAAAGATTCCGTAGCTATTTTCAAAAAAGAAGGCATACCCGTAGACGAAAAGCTTATTGAACTTGCTGATCCAGCCGAGACAATCATAAACGAGACTGAAAGAGGAAACTACGATTTGATAGTTATCGGGCACAGTGGGGAAGAAGAACAAGAGCCACACTTAGGAAGCGTGGCGAAAAAAGTATCACAACACGTCAAAATTCCTGTCCTGATCGCGAGAGAAAAAAGACAAGTATCAAAAATCCTAGTTCCAGTCGACGGCTCTGAAAATTCGGAAAAAGCCCTCCAATACGCTGCTCTCCTAACCAAAAAAACCAATGCAGAAATGACACTACTCTATGTTCAAGAATCAGGCCTCTTCAAATTAAGACCTGAAGTAAGTAAAAAAATCGGAGCTCGCATTCTATCTGAAGCAGCCGACCAAATCAAAGGAATAAAATTAGACCGAAAATTAGAGTCAGGCGACCCAGCCAGAACAATCACTCAGACGGCAAGCGAGGAAAATTATGACCTCATAGTCATGGGAAGCAAAGGCCACAGCGCCGTAGCGCAATTACTGCTGGGCAGCGTAACCGACCATGTCATCCACTACGCAAACCGTTCAGTTTTAATAATAAAATAAACATCATCAGTAAGTCTTCATAAGTCGCAATCTGACGCACGTTACAGACATCTCCCAGACTAGAATCTCTCATCCCTCCAATTTACACGCTATCTCCCTGCACATAACGTAGGCCATGGCACGTACCAAGCCAAAGGTGCCAACGGCTATAAGGGATGTTTTTGGAAGGAAGTCTCTTCATTGTTATTTAGTAAACGATTTTAATTCACTTAATTATTTCATATGGAGATCCACCAAGTCGGAGTTTGTTAAATGGTTTCTGTATGCTTCTAAATGGTATTGCTAAGATAAAACGGAAAACTTTACTTATAGTAAATACGACAATCGAAAAGTGAAAAGGGCATCTAGAATGCGTGTGAGAACAAGAAAACTGGCTTTAACAGAAGGCATAGCAGCTGGTGTTCTCTTTGGAACAGCAGCCATTTTCATAAGACTTCTGCAAAACTTGGACGCATTCTCTATAGCTTTTTGGCGGTTAATAATCGCTTGCTTAGCCTTAGCTATGATATTGATAGTTCTTGGAAAATCGTTCCACCTTAACCTTGTTAAAAAAAACCTGAAGGAACTTTTCATCCTCAGTTTTCTCCTCGGCTTGCATTTTATATTCTTCATATCTGCAGTAAAGGACACAACAATCTTAAATGCAACAGTTCTTGTCAACACATCCCCCATTTTCTCAATGTTTGTCTCAAGCTTCATCTTCAAGCTTAAGCCATCTCGCCTCGCAATTTTGGGCTTAACAATATCGTTCATAGGCGTATGTGTGATTGCTTATACTGAAACCATAACAGCAAATGCAAGCGCTAGCCATGGAATTTTTTCTCCAAACCTAAAAGGCGATTTGGAGGCTGTTTTGGCTGCCTTGGTTGAATCCTTTTATCTTAATTATGGTAGGAAAATAAGGAATCAGATGACTATACTTTCCACAATGTTTCCGATTTATATGCTGACAGCCATTATTGTAGGAGTTTTAAGCATACCAGCCACGAACAAAATTTTAACGTTGCCAACTGAAACAGCAATTGTCCTTCCGCTATTGGGCTTAGGCATATTGCCAACTGCAATGGCTCACACACTGTATTTTTCTTCTTTATCAAACCTGAAATCCTTCGAAACGGCGACAATGGCTCTGCTGGAACCCGTTGGTGCAACAGTTTTAGGCATCATTCTATTTCAAGAAATACCTGCCTATCTTTTCGTTTTTGGCGCTTCTTTAATTTTGCTGGGAATCATTTTTATCGTTAAAGAGAAGTCTTAATGTTCTAAATGGGTTGAGACAATGGCGATTAATGAAAAAGTGTCGAAAGCTCTCAAATCTGCCGCAACCCATTTAGAAAATTCAATTTTAGCGTTAAACAACAAAGATGAAAACTCGTTTGCTGATAGCCTCTGGCATGTTGCAGCAGAACTGGAATACGCACTCTTCCTGTTCTCAATAACTTTCTCAGACGAAATCAACCTATTGGGTTCGAAGCGAAACCGTGAGCTTAAAATTGAAACTGATTTGATGTTGGCTGAGGTGAAGAATTTGCTGGACGAAGCTGAAAGGTTTGTCGTGAACGAAAGGTTACTAGACGCTTACAAGAGTGCTTATGTTGCAAGGCATTACGTACTTAAGGTTCAGGAAGACTTCGCCAAAAATAAATAGTAATTATTCTTCTTCAGCAGTTTTCTTTTCTTTAATCATCAAAGTGTTTTCTTCGACGCCTATCACTCTGAAAGAATCTTTCAGTTCGCTTTTGTGTAGAAACTTTCTAAGAAGCACTCTCAGATATGTTCTCGAAACAGTTTTTCCTTCGCCTTTCACTATTATACTGTCTATTGTGGCTTCAACTTCGACTTTCGTTTTTTCCTTTAAGAATTCGGCTAGCTCTTTGATTACGTCGCTTCCTTCACCTTTAAGCTCAGATATGTTAATTCTTGTTTCCACCATACCTATTCACCTTATTTTCGAACCATTATAACTCTTACTTGGTCACATACATCTTCACATGAGTCTGCAATCATTTCCATGGCTTCGAAGAGTTGACTCACCAAAACTGCTATGCCCGCTCTTGGCAAGTCTTCTTTCCCAAGTAATATTCTGGCTTTCTCATGTAAATCGTCAACCTTTTCTTCCTCTCGTTCCACCGCATCCGCCGCTTGAAGGGCCTCTTCAGGTTTCGTCATCATGCTATTCACACATTTTTGAACGGAAACCGCACATTCTTTAACGCTTTTGACCATTTCTATAAATTCACTTTTGATCGAGTCAGACACATGCTCCATTGGTATAGCGCCAAGTACACGGGTAGACTCCCTACTCCAGTCTGCAATCATGTCCACTCTCTTTACAAGGCCCATTAAATCTTCTCTGTCATTTGGTGAGAGTTCTCCCTTTGATATTTCGTCCATAACCTTTCTCCGTAATGCATCTGCCTCTTTTTCGCTATTAGTTACTCTTTCAATGCATCTCCGCATTTCTTTCTCGTCGTTCTTTATGGCTGCTTTTATCGCTTTTTCCAAGTCTTCAACTATCCCGGTTGTCAAAGCTAGGTGCCGTTGTATGGTTGACAACGCCTTTGTTTCTCGTCTCTTTTCAAACCATTTTATTAGTTCACTCAACACTCGTTTCCTCCCTTAATCCTGTTTCAGGATATGTGAACACGTGAGCTTTTTCAGGTGGAAAGCTTAGAGTGACTTTTTCACCTATATTAAACCATTCTCCAATTAAAGAAGGTTTAACAACTACCACTAAGTCTTGATTTTCAAGTCTGACCTCATACTGCATATTCGTTCCCTCAAAACTAACCCTTTCTATAACACCCAAAACAGAGTTTTCACCTTTCTTTGCGCCCCTTTCGATAGCAAAGACTTCTGGCCTTATTGCTAAAACCACCCTTTCCCCGTTTTTCATAGCGTTATTGACCGCTGAAACTTTTATCCCTCCACGAAGTTCTATTAGAGCTTTCTTGTCGCTTTCGCTTAAAACATAGCCTTCTAAGAAGTTTGATTCTCCGATGAAGTGGGCTACGAATATGCTTTTTGGATTCATATACTGCTCCTTCGGGGTTCCAACCTGCAAAATCTTGCCTCTTTTCATGACGGCGATTCTGTCTGAAATTGCCATGGCTTCAGATTGGTCGTGTGTTACATGTATAGCCGTTAACCCCAAATCCTTCGCCATTCTCCTTATTTCGTATCTTAGTTCGTTTCTCACTTTTGCATCCAATTGTCCTAATGGCTCGTCTAGGAGAAGTAGTTTGGCTCCTGCGGCGAGAGCCCTTGCCACGGCTGTTCTCTGCATCATTCCTCCACTTAACTCGCTTGGAAAGGCATCTAAACGTTCATGCAGCCTAACCATTTCGAGCACTTCATGCCCTATCGTATTCGCCCTTTCTGTGTCAAAACCTTTCACTCTTGGGCCATATGTTACATTATCCCAAGTATTCATATGCGGGAACAATGCAAAAGTCTGGAAGACAAATCCGATGTCCCTATCTTCAGGCGGAACATTATTGACGAGCTTATCACCAATGTAAATTTCACCCTTATCGGGTTGAATTAACCCTGCAACAAGCCTTAGCAAAGTTGTTTTTCCACATCCACTTGGCCCAAGTAATGAAAAGTATTCCTTATCATAAATGTGGAGGCTAACGTTGTCAACAGCTACAATTTTGCCAAACTTTTTTGTAACATTGACTATGCGGACGTCAGGCACCAGTTAAGCCTCCTTCTTATGCCGTATCTGACTATGTAAAGTTATTGCATAAATGGTATGTTGCGTATTAAACATGCTAGTATCTTCCTTTTCCTCTAACAATAACTCTTAAACTGAGCAGTATTATGAAGGAAAACAATATTAAGAATCCGCAACCTAAGCCAATATCTAATGGTGCTTTCTGTTTAACCCAATTGACAAGGACTACAGGTGCTGTTCGTAGCGTAGTAACTGCTAAAGTTGCACCTGTTTCGCTCACGCTTCTTGTAAAAACAATTATTGCACCTGAAAGTATTGAGTATTTTGTCAACGGCAGAATTATTGTTCTGAAAACGCCTAACGGTTTGGCTCCAAGCGTTCTTGCGGCTTCTTCAGTGTCCATGCTTATTCTTTCGACGGCCGCTGACATTGACCTTACGAAATAGGGGTATGTGATTGCCAGATGGGCGAAAATTAACAGCCACATCTCAGGTATAAAGGGAAAGTTTTCTTTCCAAAAGATTGCAAGGGAGACGCCTAAGGCTATGGATGGAACAATTAGTGGAATGTTGACAAGCAAATCTAATATCGCCGATGGCAAAGTTCCAAACTTTCTTCTGGCAACCAATATTGCCATCGGTAAACCTATAATAATATTTAAAACCGTGACCACCGCTCCCAGAGTGTATGAAAGAATAAGACTTTGCCAATATTCTCCCCAAATCCCTACGCCGAAGACAGCGTTGGGCAAAGGTTGTGTGAAAACGGCTTCAAAAGCGGGGAGCGCAACGAAAAGGGCTGGTATAAGCACAATTGCAAAAAAGATCAGAAGCGTGATTCCATTCCTCGAAGATGTTGCCTTTGAGTAGCTTAGTTTTCTCTCAGCATGAGGCCAAACCCTTTTTAAGGGTAATTTAAGTTTCGGTCCGAAGATACGGATTAGGGCGAAGATTATACATGAAACAACTATGAGTATGAAACTTGCAAAGACTATAGAGCCTTCATAAGTAGCCTGGTTGATTATTTTATCTGAGAAGTCGTTTTTCATATTTTGAATAAAAACTGGTCCATTTTCAAACATGCCTGCAACCATTATTGTTGCCCCTGTTTCAGACATTGACCTTGCAAATGCAAGTATGAATGCTGCTATCAATGAAAACTTTAGAATCGGAAATGTGACAGTTCTTGATGCTGTAAACGGAGGCGCACCTAGAGTTCTTGATGCTTGTTCATACTCCCTCTTATAATCAAGCAATGCTCCAACTACCACTCTAACTACAACTGGATAGGAAAATGTGAAATGAAGCAATATCACGAGGAGCCAACCTGGCGAAACCAGCGTACTTCCAAAAAGCGCGGATACTCCTTCAGATCCATTCCAAAAGAGGAGCAGTGAGTAGCCAAGCGCGGCTGTTGGTACAATGAATGGAATGTCGGAGAACGTGTCAAGGACGTTTAGCCATTTTGATTTTCCACGCGTGATAAGCCATGCCATTGGGATTCCGGCTACGACATCTATGGTGGAGACAAATAGGGCTACTGTGAATGAGTTTTCAATTGCGCTCAGTGCCCGTGACATTAATTCTGGTTGATTCAGAACTTGTTGCATCGTGTTCCATTTGATTATTATTCCAAGTATCGGCGGCAGCAATACTAATGCAAAGAAAACTGTTATTGCAGCCAAGTATACTCCATACTTGACAGCCTTTTTTGATGAAAGCATATCCAAAGTCTCTGTGATTTTATGTTTTGACAACTGTTTTTCCGCCTAGGTTCCACTTCTACAACTTTAAATTTTGCTTCTTTTCTCATTCGTGTTTTTAGCTGATAAATTTTCCTTACAAGAAGGTGTCAGTTCGCCCGTCGAGTCATATCACTGCCTAAGCTCTATTGACTCTCTGCTTCATCATCCTAAAGAAATGAGAAGCGCAACAAAACTTAAGGCTTTTGTGCTTGAACTGGTAAGCTGAGCTACAGGGTGAAATTATGGATGTTTTGAAGGCTATTAGAGGGAGAAGAAGCATAAGAACCTTTAAAAGTGATGATGTTTCCCCAGAAACTGTAGAGAAACTTCTTGACGCGGCAAGTTGGGCGCCTTCTGCCGGAAACATTCAACCATGGGAATTCATAGTTGTTCGAAAACCAGAAATCAAAAGAAGGCTGGTTGAAGTAGCTCTTGATCAAACTTTCATCGAAGAAGCTCCTGTCGTGTTAGTTGTTTGTGCAAACGAAAATCGCTCTTCTCAAGGATACGGCATCCGGGGCAAAACCTTATATTGCATACAAGACACGGCCGCTGCCATACAAAACCTTCATTTGATTGCTTATTCTCTTGGGTTAGGCACATGCTGGATCGGCTCCTTCAGAGAAGAAAAAGCAAGAGAAATTCTAAAAATTCCTCAAGGGATAAGACCGATAGCTATAATTCCTGTTGGTTATCCAGCTGAGACTCCTCCACCACGAAATAGAAGACCTATAAGTCAAATAGTTCATTATGAAACCTTCTAGATGGAATTTTTCATGAAGATGGTAGTTTATTATCTAGGCGAACTTACGGCCAGTGCATCAAGTGGCTGTAGCTTAATATAGTTGACGGTTTTTAGTGGATTGAGGAGGTGCAGATTGGAGTATTCTTTAATTGCTGATGCCTATGAAAAGATCGAGTCTACGACGAAACGGTTGGAAATGACTGATCTTTTAGTTGACATTTTGAAGAAGACTTCTAAGGATATTATTGATAAAGTTGTGTATTTGACTCAGGGAAGGATATACCCCGATTTTGTTAGCCTCGAGATAGGCGTCGCTGAAAAACTGGCTATAAAAGCTCTAGCTCGTGCTTCTGGACGAAGCGAAAGTGAAATAGAAGAAGACTTGAAAATAACCGGAGACATTGGAGAAACAGCTCAGAAATTTATGGCTAAAAAAAGACAAGTAACCTTCTTCCAACAGCCCTTAACCGTCCAAAAAGTTTACGAAACATTGGATAAAATGGCTAAGACTTCAGGCTCTGGAGCGGTTGATCTCAAAATGGCACTTTTAGCTGGGCTCTTGGCTGGTGCAACTCCCAAAGAGGCCAAATATATCATGCGAACAGTTACTGGAAATTTGCGTTTAGGCATTGCTGACATGACTGTTCTCGATGCTTTGGCCATAGCCTATGGTGGTGGAAAGGAAGCCCGCGAACTCGTAGAACGAGCTTACAACATTTCCTCAGACCTTGGAAGAGTTGCAAAGACCGTTGTTGAAAAAGGCTTGAAAGGAATTAAGAAGTTTCAAGTTTTAGTAGGTGAACCAATAAGATCCATGCTTGCTGAGAGACTTTCTTCACCAGAGGAAATCTTGGAAAAGCTTGGCGGAAGATGCATAGCCGAATACAAATACGATGGTGAAAGGATACAGATCCACAAGAAAAGCGACGAAATCGTTCTCTTTTCCAGACGTATGGAAAATATTTCGAGTCAATATCCAGACGCGATCGAACTTGTTAAAAGAGATGTGAAAGCAAAAGACGCCATTTTAGAAGCTGAATGCGTTGCCATGGATCTTGAGACAGGGGAAATGCGCCCTTTCCAAGAGCTGATGCACCGCAGGCGCAAGTATGGAATCAAAGAAGCCATGGAAGAGTATCCTGTTTCGCTTTTTATGTTTGATGCATTATATGTTGACAATAAAGACCTGACCTTAGAACCCTACCCTGTTAGGCGTCGGGGACTTGAAAAAACCATAAAAGAAAGTGATAGAGTAAAAATCGCTAAATACATAATCACTAGCAACGCGCAAGAACTGGAAAAATTTTTTGAAGAAGCGATAGAAAATGGCTGTGAGGGTTTAGTCTGCAAGTCTATTGCAGAGGATTCAGTTTATCAAGCTGGAGCTAGAGGATGGCTATGGATAAAATACAAGCGAGATTATAAGAGCGAGATGACGGACACTGTTGATTTAGTAGTCGCCGGAGCCTTCCACGGTAGAGGCAAACGTGCGGGAACCTACGGCGCGTTACTTTTAGCTGCATATAATCCTGATGCAGACATTTTTGAAACTGTAACAAAGTGCGGAACAGGCTTTACGGATGAAGATTTGGCCAAACTACCTAAAATGATGCAGAAACATGTTATTCCACATAGGCATTCGAGGGTTAATTCAATGTTTGAAGCTGACGTTTGGTTTGAGCCAGTTGTGGTGCTTGAAATTTTAGGGGCTGAAATAACATTAAGCCCAATCCATACATGCGCTATGAATGCCATCCGAAAGGGAAGTGGATTGGCAATTAGGTTTCCACGCTTCACGGGAAACTATAGACTTGACAAGGCGGCTGAAGATGCAACCACAGCAAGCGAGATTGTTGAGATGTATCAAAAGCAGTTAAAGAAGATTAGCGAAAGCTGAGCTTTAATTAGCGTACGCTAAGTTTGTACCTGGTTCGCCACATGGCTAGTTAATGTTCTAGACGTAACGGCTGTATGCTAAAAATTGTTAGAACATCATGCCATCACAAGGGAACTCGAATAAGTTTATATTTTTCGTAAAGTAATTTAAATTAGTGTACGTTTTGAGATTTTGTGGGGAGAAAGTGAAATGAGACGGAGAGTACTCAGTGCTCTACTGTTAGTGTTAATTCTAGTAAGTACGTTAAATCTGGCATTTATCGTGAGGCCATCATTCGGAGAAAAAGGCATTATTGGTAAGGGTTCTCCGGAAAAAACAGAAGAAAGACCATTACTAAATGAAACTGGTAAGCTAGATCAAGCGGGAGGTTTTGATAGTAGCCAACCCAACATTTTTGAAAGAAAAACAGAAACAGGTCAGACTTCAAGTCATGTTAAGAATAAATGGAACTTTAATGACACAAGCGGATGGAGCGACTTCACTTACGTGGACGGCAACAAAACGAGACTAATAGTTGGAGTTAACAGCGATGAGCCTACAAGTTTACTTAAATTGGAGAAAATAGTGGCTACATATCAAGCCCAAATTGTTAGCACAGTTACAATTGCGAGTGATGTTAGGGCCTTGGTTGTTGAGCTTTTGTTGCCATCAGTGACATCGTTTGTGGAAGAAGTACGTGCTGCAGGATTGGCAAGCTATGTAGAACCTAACATGAAAATTCAAGCCCAGTTTGTTCCAAACGACCCATATTGGAATGTGCAGTGGGCACCGCAGAAAATAGGGGCAGATTGGGCATGGAACACAACGGTAGGCAATTCCTCACTTCTTGTAGCCGTTATAGATACTGGTATCTATTATTATCACAATGATCTTGCAGCAAACTATGTGCCTTTGGGCTACGATTGGGTTAACATGGATGCCAACCCTCTAGATGATAATGGACACGGCACCCACTGTGCTGGTATAATTGCAGCTGTTTTGAACAATAGCATCGGTATAGCGGGCTTAGCTCAAGTTCGCGTTATGGCTGAGAAAGTTTTGACAAGCAGCGGTTCGGGTTACACGGATTGGGTTGCTAATGGAATCATACACGCAACAGACAAAGGAGCTGACATAATCAGTATGAGCTTAGGAGGGTATTCGGACAGCGAACTATTACATGAAGCCATCAGGTATGCTTATGATCATGGAGTGCTCGTGATTGCTGCCGCGGGAAATGATGACACAAGTGTGAGGGCATATCCAGCAGGCTACGATGAAGTTATCGCGGTAGCTGCGACAGACCAGTATGACAATAAAGCTTGGTGGTCTAATTGGGGAGACTGGATTGAACTGGCTGCGCCAGGCGTTGAAATTTATTCCACTGTGCCTTTGGGCTATGCATCTGAGAGCGGCACTTCCATGGCATGTCCCCACGTTGCTGGCGTAGCCGCCCTTATATGGAGCCTGCATCCAGACAAAACAAGAGACTGGGTGAGGCTTTGGCTACGATATACCGCTGACGACTTAGGTGACAATGGCTTCGACGTGTACTATGGATATGGGAGAGTAAACGCAAGAAAGGCTGTTGAGCAGGCTTCGCTACAGCATGAACTAATAGCTTATGAATGGAGAACCCCGCCCTATGTTGAACCCGGAGCATTGACAACTGTAAACGCTACCATACTTAATTTCGGAAAAAACAACGAAACCAACATAATGGTGCGACTCTTAGCAAATGGCAGCATGGTATACTCTACGCTGGTAGACTTCCTAAGCAAGGGAAACTTGACAACGATTAATCTTTTATGGAATCCAGAAGTTGAAGGACTATACAACGTTACACTTTCTGTGGAGCCTGTGCCTGGCGAAACAAACATAGAGAACAATGTCCTTTGGAAATACATTTATGTTGGAGTTCCGGTGAAAGCTGTTGTGTTGCATTCTGCCGGAACCTTTCGAAGCGACGTAATCACCAATTGGCAAGTGCTAAACAACGATTGGCGCATATTTGGCGATACCATGGTTTACATTGACTATACAACATTAAACAAAGAAGACATCACCTATGAAGATATTGTCGCAACCAAAGCAGATGTGCTGATTATTTCATGTGCATACGATCCAAGTATGGGCTGGCAGTTCATAGACTCTGAGATTGAAGCAATAACACGATATGTTTATGAAGGACACGGGCTGATAGCCACTGCTGGGACACTTAATTACTGGGTTCCGAACAACAACAAGCTAGCCCCACTATTTGGTTTACGTGAAACCATCACGTGGGACTCTACTCAAACAGACCTTCTGCACTTTTTAAACATAACTCATCCCTTATTCAGAAATGTTCCCAACCCCTTTGTCTTTGCAGCAGTCGGAACGAACATTCCTTTAGACTCACGGTGGGACTCAAACAAGTTGGAGGGCGGAAAGTATCTTGCTCTGGGACATTATCAAGAGAGCGCTATAGTCACTTACAGAGGCTTAGTTTACATTTCCCCATGGCTTGAAGTCATACCACCATACTACCACTATCACTTACAACTGCTTTACAACGCAATAACATGGTCACGCTACCAGAAACCACAACATGAACTTGTCGTATCTCTGGAAGCTCCAAAATACCTTAAACCTGATCAATCTACACTTCTAAACGCAACGGTTTCTAATGGGGGGTTAAGTAACGAGACCAATGTAATACTACAAATTTTAATTAATGGCACAGTGTTTCAGTCTGCTACTGTTCCTGAGTTTTTGGCTGGAGGTTCCTATACAATCAGCTATCTATGGACCCCTGCAGTTAGGGGTATGTATAGTGTCACAGCGTATGCGTTACCTGTGCCCGGCGAGGATAATATACAAAACAACATAAAATCGGCGAGAGTTATTCTCTCCGCTGTGGTTGTGGCTCTGTTCCAGAATTTGTATCCGTGGGACTATCCGTCAAATGAGGAAGCTCTTGACCATTACGGTGTTCCCTACGTTGTGTTCGGCGCAATCGATTTTGGTAAAGTTGATTTAAGCGTGTTTACGAAAGTAGTCATCGCTTCAGACCAAGACCAATCCTTCTACAATGCCATGGACATTTATAGATGGTGGTTTGAAGATTATGTGAACAACGGCGGTATCCTTGAGATACATGCATCAGACCGGGGCTGGCACGGCGGAAGTTGGATCGGGCTTCTTCCTGGAGGATTAGGATGGACTGGCCAAACTAGTGACTACGTAAGAATAGTTGACTTCAACCACATAGTTATAACTACGCCAAATCCGATCAGCGGGGCAGAACTCTACGACTGGCGTGCATCAGTACACGGATATTTCAGTACCTATCCAGCAGATTCTCATATAGTGATTATCGAAGAGTACTCAGGTCAGCCAGTCTACCTCGAGTTTAAGTATGGAAGTGGGATGATAGTTGCTTCCTCTCAAAACCTTGAGTGGGCATTGAAGCATCGATATAGCCTGATATTAGAGAACAGTTTACTTTACATGGTAGTGAAATACCAGCATGATGTAGCTGTCGTCAGCGTTACGCCCTCAGCCAACGAAGTAAGAGCTGGAAACACCGTTGATATTAATGTTACTGTTGAAAACCAAGGAAACTTTACTGAAAACTCCAGAGTGACAGCGTTGGCCTCTATTCAAAATAACTCTTCAGCAACTGCTTATTCAAGTTCTTTGGGTTCGCCCAGAATATACTTTGACCCATCTAACTACATATTCAGCTCAGGCACGGTTTCTGTTGGTTATAGATTTAATGTGACAGTGAAAGTGGCAGATGTTGAAAACCTTGTAGCATGGCAAGTTGGTATATACTACGACAGTAGCATAATAAGAGCGACCCGCTGGTTTGAACCCACATGGGACCCGCAATACGTTTTCTACGGAAAGCCAACATTTTCAACCGGGGACATAGGCATAAATTATGCCATTACAGGTGCTGTGGTGTTTTCGTTGGAATCATTCAACGGTACTGGCAAACTAAGCATAATCGAGTTTGAAGTCGCAGCTGTTCCCTCAGAAGGTGAAACATACTCTGCCAACCTAAACATCAGAAACAGGGATACCTTTCTAGTGGATCCAGATAATATGGAAATTCCCTCAGTCAAGGAAAACGGATATTATGAGTTAAGTTGGGCGTCTTCATTAAGGTATATTATAGGAGTGGCAAATGTTTTGGGTTTGGGTCCGGGGGAGAGGAGGACTTTAATGTTCACTTGGAATAGTACGGGTGTACTGCCTGGAGTTTATGAAATATATGCGAAAGCGAGCCTTGTTCCAAGTGAGGGAGACACTGTGGACAACATGTGTTATGATGGAGTAATTACTGTTATGCCCAACATAGTTCATGATGTTGCTGTAATTGGAGTTTCAGTTCCATCAAACATAGTTTATCAGGGGTGGGTTGTGGGCGTAAACGTGACCGTGGTTAACCTTGGAAACGGAACTGACACATTTAATGTGACGTTGTATTATGATCATAATGTTATAGCAATACAGTCTGTTCAAAACTTGGGGCCGAATGCAACGTTAATGTTGAACTTCATTTGGGACACAACAAATGTTCCATGCTGCAACAACTATACGGTAAAGGCTGTAGCAAGCATAGTCCCGGAGGAAACCAACGTAACTAATAATGAGTTTATTTATGGACAGGTCAAAGTCAGGGTCATGGGTGATGTCAACGGCGACGGTATAGTGAATATTCTAGACATTTACCAACTTGTCTTAGTATTCCGCACATATCCAGGTCGTCCAAACTGGAAAGCTGAAAACGACCTAGACAGAAACGGCGTAATTGACATACGCGACATAAACATAGCCGTCAGAAACTTCAACAAAAAATGCTAATTCCCCTTTTTTCTATAATCACGTTTGTGGAGATTTAGGATGGTTTTGGTTAACAACATCAGATATGGATTTTCCTAAGTTTGTATTTGTTTCGCCAGACGGCTAGTTAATATTCTGAACATGAACAACGACTGAATCGTAAATATCTGCCACGTAAAATCTGCATTTAGGGGTTGTCTCGCTAAAGTTAATGCCGGATTACTGTTGCTCTACGGGTCGGCTTGCGGATCCACTCAGGTAAGTAACAATCCTGCCTATATGCTCCCAGAAGTCCCTTTTGAACTTGATCCATGATTCATCGCTTTTATAATGTTGCTTGAGTAAATATCCTCCTCCGAAAAGCGTTGTCAATAAAATTGGATGGGAGAAAAATTCATCTCCCTTCTTTGTTTGAAGTTCAAGTTCGATTGAAAATTCTTCCGGTGTACCGCAAACTGTCACCAAGATCTGTCCATTCATTTCATACGTAGATGAACCTGTGGCAATAAGCTGATGGCTGTGGTTTGTTTCATTTAGTATTACTTCAAAATCGTTATTTTTGAAGAATTCGCTTATCTTTTCAGCGAGTAAGTTTAAATCTACGTATTTGTTTGACCAGTTTCTTTGCATGTCTAATGCCTATTGAAGATTAGTTTATCGTCTTTTAAAATGTTTTCTTTATTACAACTCTGGCTGAAGGTTAGAGTAAATTATTCAGTTTGGTTTTTTCTCGAATTTTCTCTGCTATCGCAACTACGCTGTAATGGCTGTGTAGTAGGCGCTACTCAAGGTGAAATAAAAAATACGGGGGGGCTTGTTAATCTCTTTTTTTGTTACCAATAAGCTTTTATGTTGATTTTGTTTTTTGATTTATTGATGTTGGATGGGTTTAAGTTTTTTAGATTTTGTTACTGAGAATTTTGGGAAGATTATGGTTTTTAGTGGCGTTGGGTTGTTTATTATTGGATTTTTGCTGCTTACTGGTTTTGGTTCAATGTGGTCTGCGATAAGCCTTTTTTTTGGAATTTTGCTTGTTGCTTTCGGATTTTTTGCTTTGTTTGGTTTTTTTTCTGGAAATTTGCGTTCGTTAAATGGTCTTGGAACTATTTTAATATGTCTTTCTATTGTGTTTTTTGCTCTTTCTCTTGTTGTTTTTCAGTTTTTGAATGTTGTCGTGGTTCGTTGGTTGCAAGAAGTTTTTAGAGGTGGGAGTTTAGGCGCGCGTGCGCTTTTGTCTTCGGAGCGTCCTTATTTGTGGCTCAGTGGACTTTCTATGGAGGCAGCTTTGGCGCTTTTGGTTATTGGGGTTGTATTGAAAGTTTATTACGCCTTGAGACCCTAAAAATTTGAGTTATATAAAAAATAGACTTTAGCGGAGGTGTTAATCAGTTTTATTCGAAGTTTGCTATAGTTGCATTTTCATGCGTAATACTTGGTCCATTAATCCTGCTTCTCTGAAGTATTCCATTAGGTAGTCTCTTATTTCCTTTTGATTTACGTTTCTTCCGACAATTATGCTGCTGAGTTCACGTTTTGGTCTGCTTCTATATTTTGGACTAATTAATAGTGGTTTGACGTTGTATTTTTTTACCACTTTTATTTTGAAGCGTTCTAGACCGTGTTCTGGGCAGTTGATTTCTACCCAGAGGCTTGTCAAGATGCCTCGCCTCCTCCCCTGTTAGTATCTTAAGGTTAATCTAATATAAAATTCTGTCGTTTATAGTTTTTGTTGTCTTTCTTTTTGGTTTTTTATAGAGTTTTTTACTGAAACATTTTTCTATAAAGCTTATATATCCGACATGGCTTATTTTGTGTTGCAGATATAAAAAATAGGGAGAAAAGGAGAGACAAAAATGAAGAAAATTGGTTTATTTGCATTGATTCCGATGGTTCTCATAATGGTTGCAATGTTGACACCTGTGATTTCTGCTGGTATTCCACCTGCTGACATTTTGTATGTTGGCACTATTGGTTGGGGTCCGCGTAGAGCTGATCCTGCTAGGGCTTACGATACTGGAAGTGGCGAGTTGATTTTCAACTGTTATGATACTTTGATTCAGATGGCTAACAACAGTAACCCTGCATACAATGTTGAAGCGGGAATGAGTAAGGCGGATTTTGAGCCTTATTGGCAATTTGAGCCAATGTTGGCTACAAACGTTCCAACACGCCAAGAGGTTCAGAGAAGCTTTACAGAAACGACCATGCCCTACATGATTGACATTAGGAGCGAAGCAGTTATGCTGCCACCAGTGATAGAGCATCCTAATTGCACTTGGTGGGAAGACGACCTTGCTCAGCCGATTGAGTCCTACCACATAACGTCTTGGAATGACACAAACGCTAACGGAGTTCTAGACGCTTTTGACACGATTTACATGAATGATTACTGGTGGGCGCCGACCCCTGAATTGGAAGTGAACTTGCAGGGAGCCGGCTGGTGGCTTGTTGAAGATGTGCAGTATCATCCAGACATCCAAGGGTATAAGCTGATTTTGTCGTACATTGCTAATCTTAGGGAAGTCGTAAGGAAAGGGGAATATCGTGTTAAACCTCCATATGTTGCAACGTACACCTTAACGAAACATCCCGTAGAAACATACAGCGAATTGCTCTATAACAAAACAGGACAAGTTACAACATATCTAGTGCGGGGCGTTGACTACACAATGGACTATAAGACCGGAGTAATAACCTTCCTTATTCTACCTACAATGGACTATAAGGTTGATTACTGTTGGATCAAAACTACAACACCTCCAGTGTCCACATGGTTAACGAGCACTGCCACTCCAGAAACAATCTACTTCGTTAACGGTTGGGTTGACAACAACCCAGATGAAGAACTGGGGCTCGACGACGTCGTCTACCTAATGGAATACACTATCCTTCCAGTTGTATGGGAAAAAATAGGACAAGGATTTAAACTTGTGCCTGAAACCAAGCGCACATGGCAAGTCATAAGCGTAGCTGCTGGAACTTGGATACTACACCACTGGTACTACGACTTCAACATCAGAACAGTAGATGAACATCAGAACCCAATCTACTTCGTGAACGAAACAGGCGACATCGTAGATACATTTGACATTTACGATGTTGTATACTCTTATCAGCGAGGCATGGTGCAAGACCAATCTGGTAGTCCAATGTGGATGTACTACAAGCCATTCTTCGACCAGATGAACAGTGACTTCTGGAACACAGGCGACCCAGAAGACGTCATTGGATTATCATGGCTCATAGAAGACGCAATCGAAGTATACAGCACAAACCCGCCAATCTTGAGGATAAACTTGGGAATAGCCTTCCCAGATGTTGCCTTCAAGCAGGTCATAGCTCAGACATGGGGTGCAATAGTTAGCAAAGAATGGATGATAGGCTACAACTGCTGGGACGGAAACCTGTTCGAAGATGGTGTGATAGTAGGATATACTACGAAAAACTGTATTCCAGACTGGTTCGAAAGATGGCGCCGCGTATCCCGCGCACCAATCGACGCAAGAGCCCTGGTACCTCACGATCCTCCATACTCACCTACCGACCCTGACCCGACCCACTGGATATGGCAGTACCGATACGTTGGCACAGGCCCATACCGTGTAACAGTCTTCGACGCGGTAAACAACTTAGTCGTACTGGAAAAGAATACGCTCTACTGGCAAGGCTGGCCTCGCGCAGGCAACAAAGCCGATTTGAACAGAATTGAAATACACTTCATAGCTGATTGGGATCCTAGAAGAGACGCTTTCACTGGATGCAGCTTAGACGTGTGCGCAGTTCCAAGAGCCTACATGATGCAGCTTCTAGACCCAGCTGACCCTGACTACGTGAAAACACTTGATCCAGCAATTATCACAATCAAAAACGTTATGCCGTCATTAACAATGGATGCCATGCACTTCACATTCCTAATAAACCCAGAAGCGACACAGTACATTTATGAAGGCGACTTTCCAAACGGTGTACCAATAGACTTCTTCAACAACACAAACGTAAGGAAGGCTTTCGCCTACGGATTCGACGGGGCTGGATACGTGAGAGATGCATACTTCGGTGAAGCCATCTACCGCACGACTCCACTAGTCTACGGTCTAGTACCAGACTACTATGACGCCTCCGTTGGAGGATACGCACTCAGCCAAGCCCAAGCTGAAGCAAACTTGAAGCTTGCAATGTGGGATGGCACAAGCGTATGGGAATCAGGCTTCCACATGGCACTTTCATATAACACTGGAAACGACCAGAGAAGAATAGCATGTGAAATGCTCTCATACTTCTTCGGCAACTTAAGCACCTACGATAGTAGACCAGGAGCATGGCCTGACTTCATAATCGACATCAAAGAAATTGACTGGTCAACATATCTAGACCAGTTTGAAAACATGGAACTACCAATCTTCAGCATCGGCTGGCTAGCAGACTTCGCAGACGCAGACAACTGGGTACGCCCCTACATACACAGCTACGGTGACTTCTCATACTTCCAGAGCTACTCAGTAGAAAACGGATATGGAGACGCAAAAGACAAATTAATAGACTTGGCTGTAAAGACACCTGATGGCCCTGCAAGAAGAGCAATGTACAAGACTGTACAAGAGTACTACGTAAATGACTGCCCAAGCTTCCCAATAGACTCACCAAGTGGCCGCAGATGGGCCAAGTATTATGTTAAAGGCTGGTACTACAACGGTCTATACCCATCAATGTACTACTACAGCATGTGGAAAGAGGATACCTGCTGGTATAACATAAGCGGCGATCAACCAGGAATTTCAGATGGCGTGTGCAACATTTTCGACATAAACTGGCTAGTAAGACACTTCAACGGCAGAGCCCCCGCACCACCAGCAAACCTTGACCAAAGATGGGTTGGCACATACGGCTGCGGTGGCGTAGACCCACGCGGCGACAGAGTGTGCAACATCTTCGACATAAACGGCGCAGTGCGCCACTTCCTGCATCATAACGTACCATAACCATAAAACCATAAAAAGAACTTTCCCCCTTTTTTTAAATTTTCAAGTTTTATCAACAAACTTATAAGTTCATTCCCCTTTCTCCATTTAGGGAGAAGACATGGGATTAAGAGACTACATAATAAGGCGAATTTTGCTTCTAATTCCGGTAATGTTTGGTGTAGTAATACTGATCTTTGGATTAATACAATTAATCCCAGTGAATGCAAGAGTAGCAGTTTTTGTGGCGAGTGGAAACCCAAAAGAACTGAGACCTGAAGTTATCCAAGGCCTAATACACGAGCACGGCTTAGACCAGCCGGTCTGGGTTCAATTCACCGATTGGCTCAATCAAATGCTTCATGGTAATTTCGGGTGGTCAGAAGTGCATAACTCACAAGTTCTGCAAGATTTGATAATCAGGGCACCTGCAACTGCTGAAATAGTGATTATTTCGGCGCCACTAATAATATTTATTGGAATATTCCTAGGCGTTATTTCAGCAACGCACCGCGACAAACCAGTCGACCACATATCACGCGTTCTTTCAATTCTTGGGACATCTCTTCCATCATTCTTCTTCGGAGTAATTTTATCCTCAATTTTCATAGCCCAATTAAGATGGACAACCTCTGGAAGGCTTAATTTCGTCCTAGAAGGACAACTTCTAGTAGATAGATCACAAGGACTATACAAGTCATACACTGGCTTTCTATTAATCGACACACTTCTGAACGGAAGATATAACTACTTTGTTGATGCTTTAGCGCACCTGATACTTCCATCAGTTGTCCTCGTGTTCATTCAAACAGCCGTTCTAGTAAGAGTAACCAGATCCAGCATGCTTGAATCTCTCAGCAAAACCTACATAGTTGCCGCCAGAGCCAAAGGTTTATCCAACAAAGAGGTCGTAAACAAACATGCAAGAAAAAACGCGTTAATCCCCGTAGTAACTCTTTCAGGACTCATGGTTGGAGGCATGATGACGGGCCTAATCATCACCGAAACAATATTTAGGTTTCCAGGCTTGGGAAGTTGGGCAGCTCAGTCTGCTCGACTATTTGATATTCCTGTCGTGGTAGCCTACGCCATGTTCTCCGCCATAGTCTTCGTATTGGCCAATTTAATAGTTGACATACTATATGCATACCTTGATCCAAGAATAAGACTTGGGTGAACACAATGAGCACAAAAAAAGGAAGGTTTGCAGAATTAAAGAAAAGCATGCAACCAAGAATCAAAGAATTCAAATTCACGATGAGCAGAGTGAGGAAGAGTCCACTCTCGCTTGCAGGGTTGGCTATTGTACTATTCAACGTGTGCATTGCTTTGCTAGCTCCAGTTATAGCACCGCCCACGCAATATGACCCTTTCATGATTCCCAGAGACGAAAAACTAGGCTGGAGATACGAACCCACAGGTCCAAGTTCCACGCATCTATTTGGAACAACATCACTGCAAGTTGACGTCTTCTATGGCTGCATATGGGGAACAAGATTTGCCTTCATACTAGGTATAGAAATTTTAGCAGTCATTGTAATCATAGGCGTAGGTTTAGGAATTATTGCCGGATACTATGGCGGAGTAATCGACGAAATAATAATGCGTTTCACAGACATAATACTGGCATTTCCAAGCCTGATTCTGGCAATGGCTTTCGTCGCAGCCCTCTCCCGCTCAGGATGGACAGTACTAAACGCAGTAATACTTTCAATAATTCTGGTAGGATGGCCTGGATATGCCCGGCTCCTTCGATCGGAAACTTTAAGAGTGAAATCAGAAGACTACGTCGAAGCAGCAAGAGCTTCCGGCGCCTCTGACCTCAGAATCATGGCTAAACATATCCTTCCAAATTCAGTTTATTCAATGATAATAGTACTTTCGCTTGACTTCGGAACCATAGTTCTAACGGCTGCGGCCTTAAGTTTTCTAGGCTTAGGCGCTCCGCCAGGATATGCAGACTGGGGACGACTAATATATGACTCAGTAAGCTGGTCATCTAGTGGGTTCCGCTACTGGTGGACATTCACGTTTCCAGGAATATTCATAGTGCTCTTCGTCCTAGGATGGAACCTTCTAGGCGACGCCTTAAGAGACGTACTTGACCCACTTTACAGGAGAAAATGATTTGGAAACAGAAAATATCGTTGAAATAAAAGATTTGTACCTAAACTTCTACACATATGATGGAGTAGTCAAAGCCCTAGACGGAGTCACCTTAAACATAAAGAAAAACGAAATACTTGGACTAGTTGGAGAAACAGGATGTGGAAAAAGCGTAACAAGCCTTTCAGCGCTAGCAATTGTAATACCACCAGGAAACATAGAGAAAGGGCAAATCGTATTCCATGCATCAAACAAAAACTTTGACATATTAAGCTTAGATGAAAAGGATCTTACCAAACTGCGAGGACGCTACATTTCAATGATATTCCAAGAACCACGCGCAGCCTTAAATCCCGTATACACCGTTGGAGAGCAAGTCGCTGAAATCTACTTCCACCATAGAAAAGAAGAGATGATAAACAAAGTCTTAACAGAACTTGAAGAAGACTTGAAAAAAGCTTCTGGTTTAAAACGTTCAATTTATAAACGTGACCTTTCACTCTACAAAAAAATGCTGGAAAACCCAAAATCATTATCATTACGAATTTATTCCAAGATACCAATCCTGCGAAGATTTCAAAACAGAATGAAAAAAGTAGCCAAAAAAGAAATAATAGAGCTTCTCAAGCTTCTCAACATAGCTGATCCACCCAGAGTCGTCGACATGTACCCACATGAACTTAGCGGAGGCATGGCGCAAAGAGTTGTAATTGCCATGGCTATAGCTTGTAATCCCTATATGCTGATTGCCGATGAACCAACGACAAGTTTAGACGTCACAGTCGAGGCGCAGATACTTTATCAAATCAAGGAGCTTCAGAAGAAGTTTAATACTTCAATTCTTTACGTAACCCACGATTTAGGCGTGGTTGCTGAAATCTGTGACAGAGTTGCAGTTATGTACGCTGGAAGTGTTGTTGAGCTTGCTGACGTAATGACCTTTTTCAAGAACCCTACACATCCCTATGCGCAAAGTTTATTAGAATCAATTCCTAGACCAGGCAAAAAATTTGTTTCAATTCCAGGAACAGTTCCCAGCCTTGTAAATCCGCCTAAAGGATGCCGTTTCTATGACAGGTGCAAGTACGCATTAGAGATGTGTCCCACGACTAAACCTAAACTTCTTGAAGTTGAAAAAGGACATTATGTTGCCTGTCACTTATACGGTGAGTGATGTTGAAATGGATACACTATTTGAAGTTGAAAGCTTAAAAAAATATTTTCCAGTGCTTGGCGGAGTGCTGAAAAGGAAGATTGCTGAAGTTAAAGCTGTCGACGACGTATCTTTCAGCGTACTTAAAGGTGAATGTTTTGGACTTGTCGGAGAATCGGGATGTGGCAAAACGACTCTTGGAAAAACAATAATCAGACTGCTCAAGCCAAATGCAGGACATATTTTCTTTGACGTTCCCAAAGATGAATTAGAAGAAATTAAAAAGCTTGAAAACGGGGATCCGAAATCTCGTAGGCTGAAAGAGCTTACAAGGAAATATGATTGGGCACGTTTTGGTGCCTCAAAACTGAAGTCTATAAGGAAATATGTTCAGATAGTTTATCAAGACCCTACAACATCACTTGATCCAAGGATGCTTGTAAAAGACGTTGTTGTGGAGCCATTGGTTGCCCAAGGAATTGCGAGGGGAACCAAAGCTAACGAAAGGGTTATTGAAGTTTTGGAAAAAGTTGGTATGTCTGAGAAGCATCTTTACAGGTATCCTCATGAGTTTAGTGGTGGTCAAAGACAGAGAATTGCCGTTGCAAGGGCCATAGCTCCAAATCCGAGATTCGTAATTTTAGATGAGCCAACATCTTCTGTTGATGTTTCTGTTAGAGCTCAGCTGCTTAATCTATTCACAGATCTTCAGAAGGACTTAGGTTTGACTTATATGTTTATTAGTCATGATTTAAGCGTTGTTGAGTGTATTAGTCACAGAGTTGCAGTGATGTATCTGGGAAAAATTGTCGAATTTGCTGAAACAGAAGAACTTTTCAAAAAACCTTTGCATCCCTACTCTCAAGCGTTGTTTGCTTCGATTCCTGTTCCTGACCCGACTAAGAGAAGAGGGAAGCCACCGCCGCTTTTAGGCGAAGTTCCGAGTCCAATTAATCCGCCGTCAGGATGTAGATTTCATCCTAGATGCCGATTAGCTGTTGATATATGCTCCCATGAGGAACCTATATTGGTTGAGACCAGCCAAGGACATTTCGTTGCTTGCCACGTAGTTGCGCCCAGTAAAAGAGGTTAAAACCTTTTTTTTCTCATATATTTTGTTTGAGGATAGAAGATAATTCCGGAATGCTTAAATTTCTAAACAACAACTTCTAATATGCTGAAAGGAGAAGGGAGAAAAATGAAAGGTAAACATAACAAGGTTTTAGGCTATTCGCTGATCGTAATGCTTGTTCTAAGCGCAGTATTCATCATCGCTCCAGTGAGTGCAGTGAATGAAGATGTCCAATTGGCTGTGGTGAATCCGTCAGACGGCACAAATCTCTTCAATTTCACGACTAATACTAAGTCAGTAGGCGACACATTCGTGGTAGACATAATGATTTACAACGTTAGCTACCTAGCAGGTTGGCAAGCAAACGTGACATGGGATGGAACTCTCCTCGAAAAAGTAGGCATTGTGCTTGGAGACCCCCACGTTTTCACAGGACACGCAGGTACGCCGGTAGGCCCAACTTGGGGCACCGAATCCGTGATCTACGGTTTCGTCTTGACCACTACAGATGATTATGTCAACGCTACCGCGGCTAGACTCTGCCAGTTGACGCTTAAAATAATCAAAGGTGTTAGTCAATTAGAGCCAGATGTTACATGCGACCTAACGATAGCTAATGTGGGCGTGGACACGCTCTTGGTAAATAAGGACGGCTACACAATCGCAATACATGCAGTCCAAAAAGGTGTTTATGAGTACCATTGGATCAAACCATCCTTCAAGCCTACGTACTACCTTAAGCCAGCAGTTAATAAACCATTGAAGAAAGGCGACATTGTTCCAGTTGAAGTCTGGATCAAAAACGTTGCAGCGCCATGGAACATAATTTCACTGCAGTTTAGCATAATGTGGAACACCACATTCCTAGATCCGATACAAGTAGGTGGGTACTACTATGCGAATGGGACATTCCTTGAAGCCTTCCAATACGCTCCGAACGGCGTTTTATACGCGAGTGATATTGATGTACATGATCGTCCACCGCCAGCGACTCCGATTCCAGACGACTATAACTATTCAACAATTGGTCTAACACTGATGCCTGACCCCGCTGGTCCGCCATACTTCCATGAGCCGTGGCCAGTAACTGGGGGCGCTAGTGCAAAAGTCGCTACCCTATACTTCGAAGCAATCTATGACACTTTATCGCCGGTTGAAGATTGGACATGGATAGAGTTCATTGCTGAAGACTGCTTTGACTTGAATGTTTACGGATTAAACATAGGCTTTGCTGGTCTTGATGCTGCACACTACCGTGCACCAATGAGAATCCTTGGGCTCTCAATAGACTTATACACACAATATGATGGGCCTTACGGCGGGCAAGGACCAGATATGCCAAGCGACATGTTCGGACCACAACAGCAAGTAGAACTGTATGCATTAGTAACCTACAACGAATATCCAGTTCAACAGAAACTCGTAGGTTTCGAAATTCGCCATGACGGCTACGTTTTCTGGAGAGAAGCCACCACAAATGAACTTGGCATCGCTCACGTATCTTTCAGGTTGCCATGGCCATGCGTCGATCCTGTAGGTGAAATCTTCGGAAAATGGTATGTAGTAGCCACGGTGGAAGTTGCTGAACAAGTAGCGGAAGACACATTAGGGTTCTGGGTGGAATGGAAAGTCTGGGTGATAAGCGTTGAACCAAAGGGAACAGAACCAGTCAATTTCGTACAGCGCAAGACGGGTGGAGATCCCATGAACTTTACTGTAGTATTCCTCACACACAGTATGCAAAAGATAAATGCAACCCTCACAGTGACAGTGTATGACGAGTTAGGCTTCTTCATAGGCTCAAAATACATCGACGTAATTAACATTGGACAGGGTGAATACGTGTACTACAACTATACGGCATGCGAGGAACCACCATTCATAGTGTATTGGTGGGACGTTTCAATTCCAATGCCAACCAACGCAGTTGTCGGTAAAGGAACAGTCTTCGCTGACGCTTTCAACATGTTCCCATGGCTCGGCGGAACACCATACTGTCCAGAAGTAACTAACACGATCGAGTTCTACATAAAGAAACCATAAAAACCTAAAACGCATAAAACATCCTCCCCTTTTTATGTTATTTCTAAATTTGGAATAATGGAATTTCAGAACGTTTAAATATAAACGAAAAGCATCATTATTATATTGGAGGAGGAAGGATTGCGGAAACTAGTTATCCTTCAGACCTTACTATCACTTTTGTTACTTTCAAGCATTGTTTACATCCCAGTAAACGCACAAATATATGCCATGCAGTTGAAAACGGATAAGTCAACCTACAATGTTGGAGAAAGAGTAAACATATCGGGAAATGTGACGCTTGATGGGACGCCATTAGACGACGCGGTAGTAGCTGTAGAAATAGGCTCGCCATACGGCAACCCATACGTAATAAGAACTGTCCAAACAGGCGAAGACACGAGCAGATACTGGCGCCTAAACATAACAGAACTATACCCATGCGACTCACAGGGAAACCCAAAAAGCCTATTCAACAAAGGTCAAACAGCCTATGTAGCGATGAAAATTAAGAATATCTACGTTCTTTCAATGAATATAGCGGTCGCGCTCTACATACAATATTCAGACGACACTCCCTTATTCGCCTACTATCCTTTCCAGGGAGAAATCCAAGGACTGCAAGAAATGCAAATAATAAACTCGCAACTCATCCCAAGCAACGCACCTTCAGGACAAGCAACGATCTTCGCAGGCATTTTCTCCAACCGTGCCGGAATCGGGGGTACAGCTTATTGTAAGGAAAAAACTGCGTCATTCTACATTGGTTCAACAACGCCTCCTGCAAACCCTCAACCACAATACTTCAACATAAGGTTCGCCATCCCCCAAAAAGATCCAATAATTGGGGAATACACAATTTATGCAGGAGCAAGTTACGGCGTTCACACATTAACACAAACCAAACAATTCAAAGTCCTCGGGCCAGTGCCAATAATAACTTATTATCCAACAAATCCTATTGTTTCTCAAACCGTAACTTTCAACGGATCAGCCAGTTACGCCCGCGACGGAAGAACCATCACGAACTGGGATTGGCAGTTTGGAGATGACACAACAGCAGCAGGCGCCGTGGTTAATCACGTCTACGAAGTCGCTGGAAATTACATAGCAAGACTAACAGTGACTGACAATGATGGAGGAAGCAACTCAACTACACGGTCAATAACCGTCTTAGAAGCTTGGCCCATGTTTCATCATGACCCAAAACGCTCGGGAAGCTCAACCTCCTTAGCCCCTGTAACAAACATCACCACATGGTCCAAAGTAATCGGCCCCATAAATACTGATTCGTGGATGTATCCTTCAGCCGCTGTCACCCCTGCTATTATGGGAAATGCAGTTTTCATAGGGTCCACAAACGGTACAATCTACGCGTTTAATGCAACGAATGGAGGATTAATATGGAAAAAAACGCCTGCACCCGGTTACGAAACTCACTCTTCACCTGCCTTTGTAGACGGTTTAATTTTTATTGGGTCAAACGATGGGCACATCTATGCATTGAATGCAACGAATGGAAACACAAAATATAGCATAACGACCGGAGGTTCTGTGAACTCCTCTGCTGTTGTTGTCAACAATAGAGTTTACATAGGTTCTCAAGACAAGAAAGTTTACGCTTTTTACACTAATGGCACAAACTTATGGATCAGCGACCCACTCGATGGAGCAATCTCTTCTTCACCCGTCGTTGCCAACGGCAAAGTTTTCGTTGGCACATGGAATGGTACAGTATACGCTTTAAACGAGATAACACGTGCAATAATGTGGAGAAGAAACCTCACGCCCCAAAAAGCAATTTACTCTTCTCCGGCTTTCGCTTATGGCAAGGTTTTCATAGGCTCAACCGATAAAGCCGTTTATGCTTTGAATGCAGAAAGCGGTGCTATTCTGTGGAATGTAGCAACTGGAGGGGAAATCTACTCTTCTCCTGCAGTTGTTAATGGTGTTGTTTTCATAGGCTCCATGAATAACAATCTATATGCTTTGAATGCAACTGCAGGCACATTGATATGGAGTAAAACAATTGGCCCGGTAAAGTGGTCTTCTCCATTGGTTGCTGAAGGTAAAGTTTTCATAGGCACTGCGGATGGGAAACTTTATGCTTTAAGAGAGAAAAATGGTGAAATATGGTGGAGTTATCAAACGAGCGGAGCCCTTGATTCCTCACCAGCTGTTCTTAACGATATCCTTTATGCGAGTTCAAAGGATGGAAAACTCTATGCTTTCCATAGTCAAACTCATGACATCGCTATCACAAGTGTTACATCTTCAAAAACTCTGGTTAAGAAGGGAACTACCGCAACCATCAACGCAATCTTATGGAATAAGGGAACATTTAATGAAATCGTGAATGTAAAAGCTTTCTACAACAGCACAGTCTTCTATAGCACTTCTATCAGCCTTACCAGAGGCGAAGAGCGGCTTCTCCCAATACCATGGGATACAACAAACGTACCTACTGGAAATTATGTGATACTTGTTAACGCCACACTGGCTCCTATTATTGACGGAGACCCATCAAACAATAATGGCACGTGTCAAATTAGAGTTGAATTTGGTAATATAAGTATCACTAATGTAACACCCAGCTCGTACAGCAACTACTACATAGAGGATCCCACCATACCTATCCCCATGAAAAATCTTGTAGGCCGCGGTTACAATGTGACCATATATGTGACCATTAAAAACAATAGTAACTTCACAGAATCCAACATTCAAGTTACTGTTTACTGGTCCAACAGTACACGTATAAATCAAACAATCGGCATCACCAGCATACCAGAACTACACACAGGTGAATCCAAAAGGGTCAACGTTATATGGAACACAAATGGCATTGCTTATGGTAACTATACTATAAGCGCTTACGCTTGGCCTGTCATCGGAGAACTAAACACAGCTGACAACATATTCATTAACGAAATCCCTGTTCACGTTGGAGTTCCAAGCAACCTATCAGGCCAAACCCCTGGCGTTCCAGATGGAATAGTTAACATATTTGACATAATCTATCTGGTTCGGCTATTCATGACCAAACCGAAATCTCCAAACTGGAACCCAAACGCAGATGTAAACAATGATGCTGTCGTAAACATATTTGACATAAACATAGCTGTTATTAACTTCCTGAAGAAAGAAAAATAAGTGCATTTTTTTAACATTTTCTTGTAAAAATTGAAAAATTGTGACAATTAAAAAACGCATCCTTTATAGTAATATTCATGATTGCGGAATATTTGTTAAAGAATTCCGCATTGATTAAATGGTTGATGGCGATGAGTGCTAAGCCGAAAAAGCTAGCTTTGATGCTTGCAATAGTAGTAATTTTTCTTAGTTTGACACCTGCAAACATGAAAATTGCTGATGCAAATGGCACTGGTGGAAAAATTGATCTATTCACGCAAAAAGAGCCTTACAGCGGAAAAGGCCCAAACGCGCCAAGTGACGCATTTAGTCCTGAGGGAATTGTTATTCTTTATGCGTTAGTGACGTATTCTGAAGGCGCTGTCCAAAATTTGCTGGTAGCGTTTCATGTGCAAACTCCGGGTAGCACATTCTTTGACCTTACTGCGAGAACTAATGAAGATGGAATTGCAACAGTTAATTTCACTGTAGCAACGCCTCCTATAAATGTTAGTGAAGATGAAATTTTTGGAGAATGGCATGTATTAGCAGATACATTGATTGACGGCAACGTGTTTCAAGACAGTTTGATTTTTAAAGTGGACTGGATTGTGAAGCTAATTTCGGTGAGAACAATTGATGAAAATCTTACTTATCGAGGTATTTTTGGAATTGAAGGTGATGTGGGATTAGAGATCACGCTAAGAAACATAGCTATGACTATAAAAAAAACGGCGCTTGCAATTGTCATACAAGACGTGTTAAACGTTCCAGTTAGTAGTTTTACGATTTGCGATTTTGATGTGCAACCAAATGAAAAATTGATTTTCCTATATTGCAAATTGTACCTACCTAAGTGGGCGCATATTGGAGAGGCAACAGTCTTCGTATCTGCATTTACCGCACCAATAAATGAAAGTGGGGTTCCCTATTGCCCAGCGATATCGACAGAATTCTTTGTTGCCCCAACTAAGCCAATAACCATTGCTTTTCACGATGTAGCAGTAGTAAACATTATTCCTTCAGCTATATCGGTTGAATTAGGTCAACCATTGAGCATAAGTGTCGTTGTTAGGAATGAGGGAACAGAGGTTGAAAGTTTTAATGTAAGCGCATATTTTGGCCGTGTGCTTATTGGAACCCTAGAAGCTGCATCGCTTATACCTTATTCCAAGGTAACTTTAGAATTCACTCTCAATACTTCTCTGTTTGATGCTGGAAATTATACAATAACTGCTTCCATTCCCCAATTAGTCAATGAAGCTGATCTAACAGACAATGTTTTTGTTGACGGGGTGATTGAAATTAAGCCTAAAATGCCGATGATTATTCACGACATCGCAATAGTTGACATCAAAACATCAAGCATCAGCCTTTACATTGGCGATTTACTCCGTATAAACGTTAGTGTTGTTAACAAAGGAACAGAAACTGAAACTTTCAATGTGGGAACTTACTATGACTCCTCGTTAATTGAAACCCTGAAGGTCAATGATCTTGCACCTAACACGAAAGTGACCTTAAATTTTGTGTGGAATACAAGTTCTGTATGTGAAGGTTTTTATCAAGTGAGTGCTTGTGCTCCTCTTCCCGGCGACATCAATACGTTGGATAACACTTTTGTTGATGGTGTTGTTCAAGTTAAGGCTAAGCCTCCGCCAACAGTAAAGTGGTACTATTTAACTGTAAGGACCGACCCCATTGACATAGTGCCTATTTCTGGTGAAGGATGGTATGAAGAAGGCACAAATATGACTTTGACTGCCCCGGAGTATGTTTCAGCATCAAAAGATGTCCGTTATAGGTTTAGCTACTGGGATGTTGACAGAACACTCAAGCCATATAACCCAATCATGGTAACCATGGATGCTAATCATACAGCAACAGCCCACTACATACTTCAATATTACTTAACCCTGAACTCACCATACGGAACGTCCAGCGGTGCAGGCTGGTATGATGCGGGATCAACAGCATATGCAACAGTCGATATTGGCATTTTAGATCATGAAAATGGAACTCGAAGAGTATTTACAAACTGGGGTGGTGACGCTTCCGGAACAAATTATGCACAAAGCAATTCAATAATGATGGACAACCCAAAAACCGCAATCGCAAATTGGAAAACCCAATACTACCTCACTGTAAGCGTAGATCCACCTGGGATAACCGTAATTGTGGGCGAAGGCTGGTATGATGAAGGCACAAATGTTAATCTGACCGCTCCCGAGCATATTTTAGCAGGAATAGCAACAGGTGTCCGTTACAGGTTTAGTTACTGGGATGTTGACGGAGCTTCAAAGCTAGATAACCCAATCATGGTAACCATGGGTGTTCATCATACAGCAACAGCCCACTACATCCTCCAATACTACCTCACTGTAAGAACGGATCCACCTGAAATAGTAACAATTTTGGGCGAAGGGTGGTATGATGAATCCTCAAACGTGACATTAAATGCCCCAGCAGTTTTTGACTACAACTTTGGATATTGGGATGTCAACAGCGTCTCTCGAGGTAGCGGAGTCAACGCAATCACAGTTCACATGAATGCGCCACAAACTGCTACAGCGCATTACACCCAAATAATGACATATACGCTCGCCATAACTACGACTGAGGGTGGAACAACAGACCCAGAACCTGGAACATACAACTACACTGCAGGAGCAACAGTCCAAGTAACCGCCATCTCAAATGCCAACTACATCTTTGACCACTGGGAGCTAGACCACGTAGACGTAGGCTCAGCCAATCCCTGCACAGTCACGATGGACAAAAATCACACATTAAAAGCAGTATTTTCGAAAGCTCCTTCAGCCTGGTTTGTTCCCGACTGGTTTTATTGGCTTTTGTTGATACTCTTAATCTTAGTAATTTTCTTGTTAATTTTCTGGCTTTATCGCAGAAAGAGAAGGGAAGAAGCTGAAGCGGCGTTTTATTCGGGCTGGACTGCATGGTATTACTGCTACGATTTGCGGAGTAAAACTCGCAAGATTTAAGCTTAGTTAAAAAATTTTGCAAAAGAATGGTTGAAGCGTAATGGAAGCCTTCTCCTTTCTCCCGCTTAGGCTAAAACTGTATATGGTTGACTCTTTATAAAACGCTTGCTATTCGTATCAGCATATATCATTTTTAAAAATATGCCTTATTGTGTGCTCATTTCAGATTTGGAAACTTTGCTTTTAGGCTCATTTAAGACTAGTTATTATTGAGAAGGCTTAAAATGTTTGAAGAAATTGCTTCCGACGCAGTTCAGATGCTAATACTGCTCTTTTGGGTTACAATAGCTTTCATCATAATCAGCAGCGCATTTTGGATGCGCTTTAACAAGAAAACCTAGCAAATACAAACAGTCTTATGTGCAATTAATGTTTAGAGTTTTCGCTAGCCGTTTTAGATCTTCGTTGCTCATCCATTCAGTCTTAAGGTATCTGCAAATCTTCTCATCGCTTAATCCTAAACTTTTAGCCTCTTCGACCGCATGTCGGTAAGCCTCAATCTCAGTCGGTCTGTCAATGTAGTCGTAGCGGTTGTCAAAGAGTTCTTTTCCTTCCATGAACTGCCTAACGTGAACCAGCTCGTGGATTAGGTCTAGGTATATGTCAATTCTGTCGCCATTATTCATGTAGTAGGAACTGACTGTGAGATGTCCGTCTGTGCTGCTGGTCCACATGTAGCTTCTTATCCAAGTGAACTCGACTCTAAGATTGTGGAGCACTTCTTCTGTTTTTTCGCCAAAAATATTTCTGACCGCTTTAGCCTTTTCCAGACCTTTGAAGTAATCGGTAAATGGATAAGTTGGTCCTTTGATGCGTAGCACTCTGTCAAGACGTAGTATGCTGATTACTCGTAGTATTCTCATCATTAATAGTTCACGCCAGTCCATCAGCAGTTACTTCCTTCTGCCCTGTCATCTCAAACAATAACTGTGCTTTTGTATATACTTTAGCGAAATACTGAAAACAAATCCGTAACACATAAATGCAATTTTTCTAATCTTCAATTCTGGTCGGGCGGTAGCTCAGCTTGGTAGAGCTTCCGAGCCAGCATAGGCTAAAAATGGCTTTGGCTGGCGGAGACGCTGTAGACACATACCTATGGTAAGTGTCACTTCAGCCTACCTAGCGTACATGCAGAAACCGGAGCGTCGCAAGTTCAAATCTTGCCCGCCCGACCAAGTCCCTTTCAAGATTTTCACACAATATTTACCCTAAATCGTTGAGGTAGGGATGATCCGAAACTGATGTTTGGGAGGGATAGATTTAAAACGGCGTCGTTCATTATAGAAAGCGTGCAAGAAGCAATTTTTGCACTAAATAGTACAAGGAGTTGAAACAGTCAATGTCTGAAAAAGAGATGCATAAGGCAGTTTGCGCTGATTGTGGAAAGGAATGCGAAGTTCCCTTCAAACCCGACGGAAGCAGACCAGTATACTGCCGAGAATGTTATTCTAAGCGAAGACCACCAAGGAGATATTAGACTCACAAGCTAACATCTATCCTTCGTTCATCATTCTTTTTCTTTTTTTATCTTTTTCTCAACGCTCACATCAGTAACCATGATAAGCAGAAGGCACAGTTCAGTTTCACTTCAAGATTTAAAATTCTCGCGCTATGCTTGGTTAGTGTCCTTTACCGCCCTCCAACATCGTGGTTATTATGATTTGATAGAGACTGGATTGACCCAACTTCCTCAAGGCATGCTAAACCTTTTTATATGAGAGTGCAGTTTGGTGAGGTTGTCACATTCATTTATGCTTGAATTGAAAAAGGCTTTTGAAGGCTTTTAAAAATTTCACGCAAATTTTGTGACAGGAGAAATGAAATATATGCAAATACAAAACTTTGAAGACTTGCCGTTGAGTTCAGAAATCATGAAAGGGATTGAAGAGCTTGGATTCGGTAGTCTTTTCCCAATTCAGGCGCAAGCAATAATTCCATTACTCGAAGGCAAAGACGTTATTGGACAGGCACAGACCGGAACAGGCAAGACTGCGGCATTCGGAATTCCGATGATTGAGCGCCTAAACCCAAGAATCAACAGTGTTCAAGGCTTAGTCTTAGAGCCAACACGTGAACTCGCCATACAAGTTGCGGAGCACATCAGCCGATTCAGCAAGTACGCAATGATGAAAGTCTCACCGATTTACGGCGGAGAACCCATCCAAAAACAAATGAACGCATTGAAAAACGGCGTCCACATCGTTGTTGGCACACCAGGCCGCACAATAGACCATCTAAAACGGGGAACACTAAATCTGGCATCAGTGAAAATTCTCGTTCTCGACGAAGCCGATAGAATGTTAGATATGGGTTTCATAGAAGACATAGAATACATACTCTCAAAGATTCCGGCAAACAGGCAAACAAGCCTCTTCTCTGCAACAATAGACCAACAAGTAATGAACATATGCGACAGATACATGAGAAGCCCAGAGAAAATACTCGTAAGCAAAGATGAAATAGCCCTTACGCAGATGAACCAATATTATAAGGTTGTGAACCCCAAGGACAAATTTGAAATCTTATGCGACATATTAGACGAAAACCACATAGGTCGAGCCATAATATTCTGCAAAACGCGCACAGAGACAAGCATGCTGGCAGACAGGTTAAGGGCTCGGGGATACGACGCAAAACCGTTGCACGCTGGCTTCACTCAACCCCAACGAGACTTTGTCATAAACTCTTTCAGAAAAGGAAAACTAAAGCTGCTTGTTGCAACGGACGTTGCTGCTCGAGGCTTAGACATTGAAGGCATAACTCACATAATAAACTATGATATCCCACTGGACGCATTGGTCTATTTTCACAGAATTGGGCGAACAGCCAGAATGGGACGCGAGGGAACAGCAATAACGCTTGTGGGTTATGGAGAAATAACAGAATTCAACAACATAAGAGCCTTAACGAAGACTACGATAGAAGAATTGGAGTAGAGCAATTCACGAATTATTCTCAACATGGAAAACATCATTGGACTGTTCTGTTATTTAATTGCATTTATAAAGGAGAATACACATTACTTGGTAGCTGCGTTCTGTTGTTCTAAGGGCGAACAGACACAGTAATGTTGAGCCAAGAGAAGGCGAGAACAGGGCAAAGATGGTCTCAATAATGGGAATAACGTTTACGAGAGGATAGGAAGAATTTTGCGAAACAAAGTATCTGCTGGTGAATATCTCGCGTTTCTTTCTATAAAATATGAGGTTGACCCAGACAAACTTTTTTACGCATTAATCTCTGCAGGGGAAAATCAAGAGTCCACGTGTGGCGACCTTTCAATCAAATTCCGCGATAAACTGCGAGATAAAATCGTTTTCTTAATAACAAAAGGTCCAAAAGTTGTTGCACAATTTCCAATATCCAACGAATTCCTCTCAGAAAAAACCAATCCAATTAAAAATATCAGTAAAACCAACTTGCTCCGTAGACATCAAGTTAAGAAAAACGGTGCACCCTATTTCGTTCATATCATAGATTTGCGAACAGGAATGAAAAAAGTCAGTGTGAAGGCTAGAGTTTTAGAAATTGCAAGACCAATACTTGTCTTCACTAGGTTTGGAAACTACGCCACTGTAGCTAATGCTTTGATCGCAGATGAAACTGGAACAATCAAACTTTGCTTATGGAACGAACAGATAAACTCTGTCTCTGTAGGGGGCACCATTCAAATCGAGAACGCGAACGTGTCCACGTTTAGAGGCGAAAAACAGTTGAGGATTGGAAAAAAAGGAATGCTAAGCGAAGTGGAAGAAATGAATTGCCATTAGAAAAGGCGCTAGGTTCCTCGCTTTGTTATTGTGACCATTCCTTTTGCTGCATCTACTTTAACGAAGTCGCCTGTTTGGATGGTTTCAAAAGGGTCTCTTTCCAATCTGTCTACCAGAGGAACTTTCACCATAAATGCACTGACGATTAGCACCGTTTCCACATCTTTAACTATCATTGCTTTGGGAGCATTGTTGTGTGATGCTAGTTTAAAGAGACCGTCTATCTGAACCACTGAACTGGCCTTTCCTGAAGGAAACACAAGCACCTTATTTGCAAGATTTTTTCCAGCCAATTCATGGCTTCTCTCTCTAACTATGCCTGTCTTGGAATCTGTGAGGTAGAAGCAGATGGGTTCATGAGAAACCAGAGCCTCACCTTCCCCGTAGCCACCCACAATTTTGTGACATTTTAATGTAATTTCCAAACTTCTCATCCCCATCTCCCCTCAATCGCGGCTTCAACGCAATCCTGTAGTCTCGCCACCATAGCCTCCTTAAATCTCCGATAGTAGGCACATTTTGGCGAGTCTGTCATACCTACCTTATTTTTGTATGCAATCCAGCATGGTTCATCTATGCACGTGTCTACAACGACATGCCCACCAGCCCTCTTTATGGTATCTACGTAGCCATTTCTCTCGGCCAAAACTTTAGTAGTCGCCGATGTGCAAACCCAAAACGACACGCCATCACGTATCTTTTTTCCGTTCAACAGCCTTGCAACTTCTCCCACCTGCTTGAGCGTGTAATGTGGACACCCAAGCATGACAAAGTCTATTTTTCCACTAGTCGTCTGAAGCTCTTCGTAGCACTCTTTAAGCTCGTAATCCGTCACAGTAATCCTGTCCTCTGGAATGTCGCCCTGAAAAGCTTCTTCAACAGTTGAGGCCTCAACACTGAATCCGGGTATGTAAAACATGGATATGGCGCCAGGCACATTTGACATTGCACAGAAGTTGATAAGTCCCTCTGTATTCGGCTGCCTTGATATGCCAGTTAATACAGGAATCCCATAGCCTACCCGTTTGCCAATGTAATACCCTAGAAGCGTATAGTCAAACTCATCCTTTAGGGCGGCTTCTACCTTGACCAAGTTTGTGCCTTTCCGATTTTCTTTAATATGCAACCCATATTCAGGAGTCTTGCCGATAACTCCTGCAGCTAATGCACTTTGGGCTGCTTCGCGATTTGTTCTTGCGCCGATAACAGAATTCACGTATGGTGTGGCGCTTGATTCGGAAAATGCAACGGTTTCACCATACAATGGAATATTTTCTGCCATGTATGGTATGCAACTCCAACTGAGAATAGCGCCAACTCGCTTATAGGCTTCCATTACTCTTCGAGCCACTTCAGCCTCATCCTCTGGAATAGAATCAAACAGGCGATGGAAATACCCAATATCATAAACTGGATTTGTGCTGGTAGGCACTCTACAACGTGCGCCTCCATCAGCCAAAAGCTCAACGAAGTACAGGTCTCCTTCTTGACCGCTTGAAGCAGCATGCGCACGGCTTATGGGGATCATTTTTTCAGCATCATATGCATCTCCAATGGCTACGAGTAATTCAAGCGCCTTTTGGGTTCCTTCCCCAAATTCACCATCAAGTATTCGTTCTTCTTCTCTAGTTAAGTACATCTTAACTCACCCTTAATTTTGAAACATTAGCCTTTGCCCCGCATTAGCAAGTATGTTGCGGGTGCCCCTCCAAGAACTTCACAACATTATCGATGCAAATATCAGTGCACCTCTTTGCAGCCTCGACAGTGTGGAACCCAACGTGAGGAGAAAGTATCACATTATCAAGTTTGAATAAGGGGTTATCTTTGGCTGGAGGTTCTTCTTCGAACACGTCTAGGCCAGCAAAAGATATTTTATCTGATTTCAACGCATTGATTAAAGCCTTCTCATCAATTACTTTGCCTTGAGACGTGTTTACTATAACCACGCCGTTTTTCATAGCTTCGATTTCCTTTTTCCCAATTAACTTCTCCGTTTCCGACGTTAAAGTAACGTGTAAAGTTATGAAGTCGCTTTCTGTTAGCAATGTGTGAAGGTCGACGTACTTCATCCCGATCTCTTCAGCTTTCTTTGTGTTAGGGTATTTGTCGTATGCTAAAATTTGCATCTTAAAAGCTTTGGCTATTTCAGCAACTCGACAGCCAATTGATCCTGTGCCAATTATGCCAAGGATTTTTCCATACAGCTCCGCGCCACCAAAAGGTCTCCAATCGAAATCGCCTTTTCTGACATGCTTGTCAGCTGATGGCAATTTTCTAATCGCCGCCAACAACAAGGCAAAAGTGTGCTCAGCAACAGCTTCTGTAGCATAGCCCGGAACATGTGTTACCACGATTTTCCTTTTCTTGGCTGCGTTGAGATCTGCGTAGTGACAAGTAGTAGCCCATATCGAAATCATTTTAAGTTTCTTAGCGGATTCAATGATGTTCTTGGTTAAATCACTCCAGCCAACTATTACAATGTCAGCATCCTTTATTCTTTCTTTCAATTCATCAGCTGTTTTAGGTGGATCCTCAAAAATTTCTAGAGCACCAATCGATCGTAATTTTTTGATGTGCTCTTTTTCCAGGTAAACATGATCTACGACTACGATCTTCATTTTTCATCATTTTTGAGAAGATAGGCGATTACTTAAGTTTTGCGAATAAAAAAATCTTCGAAAATCAAGCTCGCGTCTGCTTTTCATACTCATACTTGCGCTCTGGTTACCTTTCATTTGGATTTTTTCATGAGAAGCCTATGGTGGGCTGGAATTGTATTTCTAATCATTGTAGCCTTGTCAATACTGAAAAATTTGCGGTAAACGCCATTTATTTTTAAAATCGGCTGAAAAAATTGGGAATATGATTAAATTGCTTAAATATTCAGGCTTAGATTTTCATAAAACTTTTATATTTGATGGCTTGTGGATATGAGTAACTAAAATAATGAACCTTGGTGCGTGCATGGAACCTAGTAAAAAGCCGTTAAATGTACTTGTTAAACAGTTAAATGCCGGCATTGCAGTTATGTTGAAGAACGGATGTGAATACAAGGGAAAAATGATTAAGTGTGACGGACATATGAACATACTTCTTGAAGGAGCATCAGAATCCAGAGATGACCAGTTAATCACTAATTATGGCAATGTCTTGTTGCGTGGAAACAACGTACTTTACATAGCTTTGGATGTTCACTAAAAAATACCTATTTTGTCCGTTCCAGTCACATAACTCAAGGCTTCATCGAGTTTAACCTTTAACATGTGCTTGCGTTTAAAATAGTGTAGAATGTTTTTAACATCTCGTGTTAGAAGTTCTTTGGCATTTGGATGTTCCTTTGTGACGTATTGGGGCCAATCAATAATTAGAATGTGCATGTCTGGCTTTAAAATAACGTTGTATTCGCTTAAATCTGCATGGATAACGCCAGCCTTCAAATAGGCCTTTCGGACGTTGCGAAGTATTTCTTTTAGAACCTTTTCTGGCTTACGAATTTGTTTCCACTCTGCAAGTTCTGCCCCTTCAATCATTCCCATGGCTACTACGTGGCGATTTTGGCTTATTGGCGCTGGAACAGCCACTTTATATGGAAAGAGAAGCCTTAAGGCTTGAAATTCTTTTTCCGCCGCAAGTCTAGACTGAAAAAGCCAGCTAGTATGTTCAGTTGTGTAGCCTCTTTTTCGCATTGTTTGGCGGAAACTAATTCTGCCCAGTCTATGAAATTTTATGGCGATTCTTTCTCCTTTAGGGTTTAATGCGTCGTAAACGTCTGCTTCTTTGCCCACTCCTAAGGTTTTTCCAAAAGCTTCAAGCACTCCGGCTTTAACGAAGGCGTTTATTGCAAGGCAATCGTAACCCGCATAATTTAATGTGTAGCCAACATACGCGCCTCGCATTCGATATATCAAGCCCAACTTGTCAAGGCGGCTTAATCTGAAGTCTGTGTCCCGCGCAAGGTCGAATTTGGTGAATTTTGCAATCTCTTCTTTTGGAACGAATTCATGTTTGCTCATGCCGGTCTCTATAACTTGGAGTACTTTAAAGTCTTCATTTTCCAGTGTGCGAAACACTCGAACAGCAACTTCAGCCGACGACATACACGTAAAAATAGTTCATTCTGTTAATAAGTCATATCAATTCTAAACTGTCACAATTCTAGCTGCTTTAACAGATTCCTCAACCATCCGCTCTATGTCAAACTTTTTCTCCGCTTTCTTTACAAGTTCCAATTTCGCTTTCGTGGACGGCTTAGATGGTGCAGCACCACAGCCCTTGGCTTTCTGGGTTGAAATTTCGAAAGTGCCGATTTTTCTGGCTAACTCTGTGGTCTCTGTTTTGTCAAAGCCTAAGAGTGGGCGATGTATCGGGTATTTTGCTGAGGCTTCATCTAAAACTTTTAGGTTTGTTATTGTTTGGCTTGCTTGTTCGCCTATTGCTTCGCCGGTTACTATGCCCTCTGCTTTCTCGGTTTCGGCTATTCGTTCAGCAATGCGGTACATCATGCGCTTACATAATATGCATGTTAGCTTTCTTGGAGCATCTTTAACAAAGGTTTCTAGGTTTTTGCCATGTGGCACAATGTAGACTTTTTTTGGAAAGTCAATTGACCACTCGAAAAGTTTCTTAGCAACTTCTAAGGCTTTGGCTGTTGTCGTTTCATCTGTTAATGGTGCATTATCAAGGTAAATAGGAATAATCGGGCATCCACGCTTCATTACAAGCCAACATGCCACAGCAGAATCTATGCCCCCGCTTAAGAGACAGACAACCTTCGACTGTGAACCAAGCGGGAATCCGCCAGCGCCCTTCAAATTTTCCGGAAAAATGTAGGCGTTAGCATCTCTGACTTCAATGTTAATGGTAAATTGGGGGTTTTTTAGATTTACACGCAATTTCCTATTTTCTAGACTTTTCAAAACTTGTTTTCCAACTTCTTTACAAACATCCATGCTTGAATATGGATGCTCTCCAACTCTGCGGCAACGGACCGCAAAGCTGCTTTCACCTTTAATCGTGGCAGCTGCCAGCTTAACAGTCGTTTCTACAATATTCTCCATGAATGAAGTAGTTTGTATTGCAGGAGAAACTGAAGAGACACCGAAAACTCGTGTCAGTTTGGCGGCAGTTTCTTGGGGATTTTTTGTTCTTATGTAGATTCTGCATCGTTCTCGCAGGATTTTCTCGTAAGAAATTCTGTAGTGTTCTAAGACGTTTTTTATGTTTTTTAGCAGCAGTCTCTCGTAAGTAACCCGCGTCCTTTCGCTTTTTATGCCTATTTCTCCGCCGAGCCGAACAATTACTGAATCAAATTCTGTGATTTAACTCAACCCCAAATGAGCTCCACAAAAAGAAAAGAAGCAAATAGATTTAACGATTATGTTTAAGCGTGCATCTCTTCCGCAGACAGATTTACCTACTATTCCCTTATTGTACGCATTGCCTTCAGAAAGCTCTCAAAAAGGGTTCCATTTATTACGCCCTCCGGCTCGACCGTAAACAATCCTTCATATCTCCATTCACACCTGAGTTTGTCTAAAGCTTCATAGAAATCAAAGCTCGAACGATCCAACACCCATTTGCCTTCTTTCAGTTTACCACGCAGATGAACATTCACGAGATTGTCAACTATTGATTCAAATAGATCCAACTCGTCATAGAGTGCCGCCCATCTCACGTCTAATGTCACATAGTTGAGAGAGCTGACTAATCGAAAGGGAGTGAAGCCCCCTAGATTTGTAGGAATGTTCTCAACTGAGGCTTTCACTTTTGGAAACTGGTCTGCAACACTTAGAAGAGTCTTTCCGAGACGATGCATATCAAAGCTCGTCTTCCAAGTATCCCAGAGATGAAATACACAAACCTCCGCTTTCAAGCTTTCAGCAACTAACAGTGAGTCATATATGACACGCTTTCCCTTTTCCCAATCGCGTTCTCTTTTAGAACAGAGATAGCTTCCGACATCTCTACTTGCGTGAACAGACAGGATTGGGAAACTCTCTCTTTTGAAGAGTTCTATGATCTCTTCAGCAGTATATTTAGGGGTCTTAGTCCAATCAGCCCAATCAGCATCTGTTAAGGGTGGATTCTCACTGTCCCACTCTGGTTCAAGCTGCAACTCAAAACCGTCGACAACTGATTCACTAAAGATTCTCTGAATGACCTCAATGGTCCCCATGAGATCGTAGTATTCTTTGTCGCCGAATCCTGCAACTGGTGCGCTAGATACTGAAATCAGATTCGCCATAGACATATCTTCTCTTAATTCTGATAAAAACCATAGGGTGCGCTTAAAGCTAAATCTCATTGAGACAGCATTAAAAACGTTTCTTGCATTGTCGCTCTTATGGCTCTATATTGGGGCAAATTCACAACAATCACTCAAAAATGCAACTCGCTTCTTGTTAGAAAAGGCCAAAAGATGAAGGAGAAATTTTTAAGAACAATGTTTGATTAATCACTTGTCAAGGCAGGTAAAAAACTATGTTAAGAGATCGGAGGCTAATCTTTATTTTAGCTGGTGTTGCCTCTGCCCTCTTGATTGGATTGTGGTTGGCATTTGATTTAACGATAGGGATAGCGCTTTTAATTTTGGGGGTTACTCTTCTAGCTTTTTCAGCTGAGAAGGCGGTTGGGCATTCTGTAAGTATCGCTTCAGCGTTGGGAGTGTCTCCCCTTATGATAGGTCTTGTAATAGTGTCGCTGGGCACGGATTTTCCAGAGATTGTCAACTCAATCATCTCTTCTGCATTTGGTCACGGCGACATCAACGTGGGAGATTCCTTCGGGTCCGTCCTTGCCCAGATGACTTTGGTACTGGGGCTTCTTGCTTTGGTCGGGGGAAAATTCAAAGTTAAGAGAGACGAAATAATAGTCATGGGAGCTTGCGAGGTTTTGGCGTTAATAGCTGCGGTGTCGATGGTTGAAAAGGGGTACATTTCGTGGATTAACGCCGTTTTCTTGGTAGCTAGCTGGCCTTTGCTTATGCTAATCACTAAAAGCGTTATGAAAAAACCTGATGTGACGGCACATACAGGGCAAAGACCATCGTTTCACCTTATGCTGGCAATTTTAGGTTTTATCGGCGTTGCTGTCGGGTCCTACATCGTAATTAGCTCAGTGATCGCTTTGTCGGCAGTTCTGGGTGTGCCTGAGTATTTCATCAGCTTCTTTGTAGTCGCTATTGGAACGTCTCTGCCAGAGTTAGTTGTTGATTTAACAGCCATCCGAAAGAAGCAATACGAAATCGCTATTGGAGACGCCATAGGAAGCAGCATTATTGATGCTGGTTTTTCTATTGGAATCGGACCCTTAATCTTCGGCAAAATCGCAGTATCTGGAAGGCTTGCGGAAACCACGGGTCTATATGCGCTACTTTGTTCCGTCGTAGTTATATCAATACTCGCATTACGAGAAAAGCTAGACGCTAAAACAGGAGTCTTATTCATCGTTCTCTACTTCCTCGCCTATGCGACGCCGTATGTCTAACGTGGACTCAAGAGTTATTACAACCTTACAGCTAGGTTGTGTTTTATCCTTCAGTTAGCCACTCCGCAAATTTTTGTCTAATTCCTTTTAAAACATGCAAAAAGCAAAAATCACATTACTGCTATAAAATTGTTTATGAATAATAAAGTTAAGATAATATTTCTTGGAACTGGTGGCGGAAGATTTGCAACAATCACGCAGAAAAGGCGAACCGCCGGGATACGCATAATAAGCGACAGTTTAAACCTACACCTAGACCCTGGACCAGGAGCACTGGTACATTCTGTTAATGAGGGGTTAGACCCGCAGAAGCTTAACGCCGTTTTTGTTTCTCATTGTCACCCAGACCATTACACAGATGCTGAAGTTTTGATTGAAGCTATGACGAAGGGCATGACTAAAAAACGTGGAGTGCTAGCTGCTGCTAAAAGCGTCTTAACCGGAAACAGCTCATGCGAACCTTCAATTTCAAAATATCATCAACAGATGCCCCAACAGAAAATTGAAGCCGTGCCAAACATGAAATTTCAAGTTGCCGATATCAGTGTATCAGTGACAGAGACGAGGCATACAGACCCTGATGCCGTGGGCTTCAGATTTGGAACTCCAGATTTTGGAAATTTCGCCTACACGAGCGACACAGAATACTTCGAGGAAATAGGCAAATACTACGAGGATGTCAGGCTTCTCATACTCTGCGTTATGAGGCCTGCTGGAAAACCTTGGAAGGGACATATGACAACAAACGACGCCATAAAAATAGTCGAAGAAACTCGCCCCGAACAAGCTGTTCTGACACATCTTGGAATGCAAATGATCTTCAAAGGACCAGCAAGCGAAGCAAAACTCATAAAGAATAAAACAGGCGTTCCAACCGTTGCTGCTGTCGATGGAATGCGGATAAACTTCGGGGAGACAATAAGTGTGCAAGTTGGCAGAAAGACTCAGGAAGGATTAAACAATTTCTTCTGAAAGATTTTAACCAGAACAATTTATATAACATGCAGTTAGGATGAAAAGCTTATGCGGATTGTAATGAGAATTGGCGGTTCAGTTGTTGCTTCGCCCATTAATCCTGCATTAATCAGCAGATACGTAGAGCTGTTGAAGGAGCTAAAGACGCAAGGGCACGAATTAGCTGTGGTTGTTGGCGGCGGCACTTTAGCAAGAGACTTCATTAAGGTTGCGAAAAATCTGGGTCTGGACGAAAGGGCTCAGGACGAGGTTGCAATTTCAGTTTCAAGAATTTTCGCTCAACTTTTCCTTAAAAAACTGGGAGAATTAGGCTGCGAAGCCATTCCGTTAACTGTTGAGGATGCTGTTAAATGTTTACATGATGGGAAGGTTGCGGTTATGGGAGGCTTAAAACCTGGCATGACAACAGACACGGTAGCCGCGTTAATTGCTGAGAAGATGAATGCTGATTTGTTAATCAAAGCCACCGACCAAGAGGGCATTTACAGTAAAGACCCTAGAAAGCATGCGGATGCAGTTATGCTTGAACATTTAAGCTTTGAAGAGTTGTCAAATGTGTTCGCTGAAGATAAACATAAAGCGGGGATTCACCAGATCCTCGATCCCGAAGCAGTCAAGATTCTGAAGCGTAAAAGGGTTAGGGTTGTTGTTGTGAATGGGTTTAAGCCTGAAAATATTTTAGCTGTTGTTGAGGGCAAAAACGTCGGAACGATGATAGATTAGATTGGCTTTTTGCTTTTTGAAGCGACAAGCTTAAATATCACTGTCGATATCGATGCCGATATCAATGGTGATAAACATGTATGGAAGACACTGGATGAGACACACGGCGATTGTTCCTAAAGGATTCATACGCTACCAAGTGCTTGAACTTCTAAGCGAGAAACCCATGTCTGGTTCAGAAATGATGAATGAGATTGGAAAGAAAACAGATGGACGTTGGAAGCCAAGCCCTGGCTCAATTTATCCGCTTTTATCATGGCTGCAAGATAACAATTACGTAAAAGAGTTGCCCGCTGAACAAAATGGTATGAAGCGTTACACACTTACGGATAAGGGTAAAGCTCTCCTAGAAGAGCAGAGAAAAATAAAGATGGAATTCAGGAAGGAGGCGAGATTCATGCCGCCGCCCTTCTTGGGAGGATTATGGTTCCGCATACCGCCAGAAAAAACTGCTGAACTAAGAAGATCGATGCATAGAATTTTTTCTGCCTTTTTCGAGCTTGGAAGCGCCCTAGAAGAAAAGTTTTCTGAACAAGCAATAGAGGATGTTCAGAAAATTTTAAATGAGACGGCGGAAAAACTTGAGGGGCTAAACAAAAAACTGAAGGGGAAGCAAGATGAGTGAAGAAGTAATTAGGACTGAGGGACTGACGAAAGTTTTCAACAAACATTTGACGGCGGTTGACCACGTCAACTTCAGTGTGAAACATGGTGAAATCTTCGGCTTCCTTGGACCGAACGGTGCTGGAAAAACAACGACAATCAACATGTTGATAACTATTTTGAAGCCTACTGAAGGCAAAGCCTCTGTCTTAGGTTTCGACATTGCAAAACAAGACAATAACGTTAGAAACGTGATTGGTGTCGTGCCACAAGAGTACACTGCTGATGAAGACCTGACTGGTTTAGAAAATATCCTTTTATGTGCTGATTTGTACGGGATCCCACGCGATGTTGCAAAAGAGCGTGCAGCGGATTTGCTGAAACTTATTGAGTTGACCGATTTTAAGGATAAGAAGGTTCAAACCTATTCTGGCGGAATGCGTCGCAGACTTGAGCTTGCATGCGGGCTAATCAACAGACCAAAACTGCTTTTCTTGGATGAGCCTACCCTAGGCTTAGATGTTCAAACTAGGACTGCAACTTGGGACTACATCAGAAAGTTGAAGAAAGAATTTGGCATGACGCTCTTCATGACTACGCACTATCTTGAAGAAGCGGACGCTCTCTGCGATCGCGTGGCAATAATTGATCATGGCAAAATAGTTGTGGTCGGCACGCCTGAAGAGCTGAAGCACAGCTTAGGCGGCGACATCATAACCTTAAGCATTAAGGATGATCCGGATGTGAGTGAACTTATTCGCGGTATTGAACATGTGAAGGAAGTCAAGAAGGAAGACGACTCGTATCGAATCAAGGCGGAGTATGGAGAGGTAACAGCGCCCTTCATAATTGAAGCCTTGCGGAGAAAAGGTTACACTGTGACAAAACTTATGCTTACAGAACCTACATTGAACGAGGTCTACCTAGAATACACGGGAAAGTCCATGCGTGATACGGAAGAGTCTAGGGAGGCTTTTAGAGCGCAAAGAATGACGATGAGGAGGGCGAGGGCATGAGCAAATTGAATGAGCATCATCCAACCAAGTTTCACGGCGTCTGGGCTTTGACTAAGCGAGAGCTTAAAAAATGGTTAAAAGAACCCATAATCCTTCTTATGGCTATACTACAGCCAGTAATATGGATGGGACTATTCGGAAAAGCCATGGACTTGGGCAAAATGTTTTCAAATAGCAACCTAGGTAGCATACCAGGCATTACCATTCCTTCTGAACAACTCCAAGCGATGCTTGCACAAATCGGTCCAATTGTGATGAATAATATTTTCGGCGTTAAAGATTACTTTAGCTATATGTCTGTTGGCATGATATCTTTCATCGTTTTGTTTACAACAATGTTCAGCGGTATGTCCATAGTCTGGGATAGGCGTTTAGGGTTTTTGAACAAAGTGCTTAGTACTCCAGTATCTCGGGCAGCGATAATATTTTCAAAGGTTCTTAACGCTTCTCTGAGAGCAATGTTCCAAGCTACAATAATCCTCATGCTCGCGGTAATATTTGGCTTACAAGTCAGCTCAACCTTCAGCGTAATCAACATACTAGGAATATACGCTGCAGTATTCCTTCTCTGCCTAGGGCTGTCGTCAGTGTTTCTGGCGGTTGCTTTGAGATCAACTAAATGGGAAACACAAATGGCAATCGTGAACCTAATTAACCTGCCTTTGATGTTTGCAAGCAACACCTTCTTCCCAATATCTCAAATGCCAGATTGGATACAAGCAATAGCACGCGTGAATCCCATCAGCTATCTGACAGATGCAAATAGACAACTTACAGTGTTGCCATTGGATGCTTCATCGTTGATGGTTGACTTTGCTTTTCTTGGCGTCTTCGCAGCTGTGTTCTCTGTCATTGGCATAGCACTATCGTGGAGATACCTAACCAAGTAATGGCTTAAGGCAAGAAAATGGAGTGTTCAGCATGGCAGCGATTGTCGAAGCAGTCAACCTCAAAAAAACTTACATGCTAGGCAAAGTTCCAGTTGAAGCCCTGCGCGGCGTGAACTTGAAGGTTGAAAGCGGCGATTTCCTCGCAATTCTTGGGCCTTCTGGAAGCGGCAAATCCACCTTGCTGAACTTGATTGGAGCTTTGGACAAGCCAACTGAAGGGAAGATGCTGATTGAAGATGTTGACGTTTCGACGCTTAATGACAATCAGCTGGCAGATCTTAGACGCCGAATTGGCTTCGTGTTTCAGTTCTTCAACCTTATCCCACGGTTCACAGCAAGAGAAAATGTTGAACTGTCAATGTCCATAGCTGACATGGGTAAAGCGGAAAGGAGAAAGCAGGCTGAAGACCTTCTTGAAACTGTAGGCTTGAAAGAGCGAATGAATCACAAACCAGCCGAACTGAGCGGCGGCGAACAACAACGCGTAGCGATCGCCAGAGCATTGGCAAACAATCCCCGATTTCTTTTGATGGATGAGCCGACAGGCAATATAGATTCCAAGACTGCCAACGAAATAATGGGGCTGATTAAAAGGATCAATGAGGAGAAAGGCGTGACTATAATTATGGTTACACATGACCAGCGCTTAGCCACACAAGCAAAGAGAGCAGTCCAGATGTTTGATGGTGTAATAACTATGGAGATTGTGAACTGACATGAAATCAAGAGATGTTTTCTCTTATTCCTTCAGCGCAATAAAACTGAGGAAACTCCGTGCGGGTTTAACGACTTTAGGAGTAGTCATCGGCATTGCAGCCATCGTCGCGTTGCTTTCAATCACTCAAGGCTTGCAAGATACGATTACCGCACAATTGCAAAAGGGATTTGCAACTAATACACTAATTGTCTCTACAGGAGGAGGTTTCGGTCTTGGCGCACAAGGCACAACTGGTTCTGACTTTAAATTGTTTGTCAATGATACACAGACAATCAATGAAATAGAAAATGTTAGCATGTCGATAGCGATAATTCAAAAGGTAGGGTATGTCCAATTCGGTGGAAAAAATCGGACTGTTACCATAGTAGGTGTGGATTTCGCTAAGTACGCAAGCATTTACAGTAGCACCTTTGTTGCCGAAAGTGGTGACATACCTCCAAATCCGGAAAACGACACGGTTGTAGTTGGGAAACGGGTAAGTGACCCTTGGAAGAACGGGACATTATTCTGCAATGTAAATGACGATGTCGAGATTATTTGGACTAATGCAACTGCGCGTCCGCCAAAAAATGAGACTTATATTGGTAATGTTTCGGCTGTTCTCCAAGAGGTTGGAGGTTTCGGCATAGGGCCTTCGGATTCTAGTATTTACATTCCAATTTCTAAGGCTGAGAGTTTTTTTGGAACCGATGAATGTGATATGATAATTGTGAAATTAGAAAACGATGACAAGGCAACGATTGATAGCACTTCTAAGGCCATAAGAAATGCTTTCGACAAGCAGGTGACAGTGGTGTCTTCAATTGCTGTGCTTAACATTCTTTCAAGTGTTTTCTCCATCATAGAGCTTTTTTTGGCTGGAATTGCTGCTATCTCGCTTCTGGTGGCTGGCATAGGCATAATGAACATCATGATAGTTTCTTTGATGGAGCGTACGAGAGAGATAGGGATACTGAAAGCGTTGGGCATGAAAAGTCGAACAGTGCTTACGGTTTTCTTGGGTGAATCAGCGATAATTGGCTTGCTGGGTGCAGTGATTGGCATAGGTTCAGGCTGGGTTTTGGCAAACGTGGTTGCAATAGTCTTCCGCGGAGGCGGCGTATTTATGGGAGGAAATCAAGCGGCAGCAGGAGCTGGAGCTGGTGGAATGACGATAACTCCTGTTTTAACTCCAACAGTGTTCCTAGGAGCTTTAGCCTTCGGCGTAGGAGTCAGCGTAATCTTTGCGCTTTATCCGGCTTGGCGAGCTTCAAAACTTAGGCCAGTAGAAGCTTTAAGATACGAATAAAACAATCTGGTAATGAGGCTTTCGCTTTGGTTAAGAGGCTTTACCCCAATCAGCCAATTGTCGGTGTAGGCGCAATCATAATTTGTGATGGCAAAATCTTGCTTGAAAAAAGAAAAAATGAGCCGGGAAGAGGAAAATGGAGCATTCCCGGCGGCTTAGTGGAACTTGGTGAAAGTGTAGAGCAAACTGCAATAAGAGAAGTCAAGGAGGAAACTGGTCTTGAGGTTGAAAAGCCTGAACACATTGATGTTGTCGACAACGTTGTCAGAGATGAGAGTGGCGAGATAAAGTATCATTTTGTCATAATTGACTATTTCGTAAAGCTCAACGGTGGAACGCTCAAAGCCGCAACTGATGCTGAAGAATTGAGATGGGTCACATTTGACGAAGTGGAAAAATACGACTTAACAATAACTTTTAGAGCATTTTTTCAAAGAAATAGACAGAAACTGAAAAAACTTAATTCATGTCTTTGAAGAAAAGCCTCGTCTCTCCCATTGTTTTAACGTCTAAAGCCTTAACCTTCACAACCATCGGAAAATCCCTCACAACTCTTCCAAGCGCAAGACAATAGTGCGGCGGCAAATCTCTAGCAATAGACTTCACTGTTTCCGCGTCAACACGCGCAGCCCTTGAAACCACCTCTAAATCATGCTCATTCGTGAAGTTGAAGAGGAAAATGTTGTCTGCTTGACGGTAAATATTCTCTCGAACAGTATCTGGCTGATTAGTTATGAACGTGGTAAATATTCCAAAATGCCGCATACGCGTGACTATGTCGTCCCAATAGGTTTCGCGCAGGTAAAGATGAGCTTCTTCGGCGAAGAGAAAAATTGCCTTAAGCCTATTGCCAGTTAGAAGTTCAACAAACTTTGCAAGCAGGTATTCGACAACTATTTGGCGGTCAATCGGCGAAGTGTTTCGCAGATTTATTATGATAGCGCCACCATGCTCTTTTGCCTTAAACAAGCATTCTTCTAAGAACGTGGCTTCCGCAACGTTGTCAGTGAAAAAGCATGAATTAAGTAAGGCGTGGTAGCGTGAGAATAGTGCGTCGCGGACATGTTGGTTGCAGTGACAATTGCGTATGGTCTCGCCTAACTCATGCAGATTAAGGCTATCACGTTCCTTCAGTGATTGCCATATGCGTCTAAACTCGCGGGCAGACGTGCCAGGCAGATGAAGCGCATGAATAAGAATCTCCAATATGACATGCAGGTTTAACTGTTTTAGGGCGACTTTAAAATTTTCGGAAGGCGTCAAAACATGAATCTTATCATAGTAAGCGTTTCTTTTTCCGTCTGTCGTCATTCCTAGGCTTAGGTATTCGCCGTTCAAATCGAAAACTACAACCGTAGCCTTATAACCAATCAAATTCAACATTAAAAGCTTGGATAAGTGGGATTTACCAGTTTCTTTTTTTCCAGTTATTATGTTTAATCTTCCGTCGAGTGATGTGGCGTCTATTGTTAGAAGCGAGGAATCTTTTGTGCCGCCTAAGATTATTGGGAGTTCGCCGTCAATTTTGGCAAGTTTGATTAGTGTTGGAATTGGAAGTTTTCTTATTGTTGATTGTGAACGGGATGGAAGCCACGAACTAGTTGGGCTTAAACTTTCATTTTCCATGGTTGCGCGGATTTTGCAGACGAGCAGACTTGCGTCTTGAATGTAAGTGATGTGTGGCGCAATTTCCAGCGGGTCGAAGTCTTCGCCTTGAACTAGTTCTCCGCCGTCTGGTAAGCTGCGGAGCAGTTCTTCTAGGATGCCTGGAATGCTTGCGAATTGTACATCGATTACTTGAGCGATTAGGGCTTTTGCAGCGTCAGCGTCTTCAATGAGTAGGTAATCTCCTTTCTCTACGGTTTCGTTTGGGAAGCTTAGGATTTGGATGATGTTGCCTTCTTTTTTGTATAGTTTCATGCGTTTGCGTCTCCTTTGCCGAAGGGTCCAAACAAAAGCCTGTGCATGTCTGGCCTGTTGATGATTTTGAGACGGTATGCGTGTGCTGTGAAGTGTTGCATGGCTATGACCTCGTTTGCCGTGAACGTGCATAGAATATGCGCTAGGCGCAGGGTTTCTGGGTAGCTTTGTGAAAGTAGGTCGTTTCCCAAAAGTTTTTCAACAGCCCCTATTTTCTGTTCCGGAGCAACTTGTTTGTCGATGTCTAGTCTAAACGCACAGTTTCCTTTTGTTAGTCTTGCCACGTAAACGTCGCCTAACAAAACGATTGGGGGCTTGGTTTTCAAACCTGCTGTTTCAAGAAGATAAGGAGGCTTATGGCTGAGCGGAATGTCTGTTATGAGGTGTCCGTTAAATCTTAGGGTTGTCATTTTTGAAAAGGCTAAGACAACGTTTCGTCTTTTTCTGGCTGTTTCTAAAATTTCTTTCATGAGTGTGGTTGGTGTGTCTGGGGTTCCTGCGGTTAGTGAGCCGTCGAATAGGATTAGTCCGTTGTTTATTGTTTTTGTGAGCATTGTTTGGAGCCATCGTTCTAGGAGGTTTGCTATGCGTGTTGGCATCTGCAAGAGGTTTGGCGAGCTTTGATT